>Ga0326511_10003383_pt1 | contig 12835 bp, 21 predicted proteins | sample 0_2496_0518_D_FD_203701 | JGI IMG/M metagenome (GOLD analysis project Ga0326511, IMG submission 203701) | Bovine rumen microbial communities from UC Davis, California, United States - 0_2496_0518 | ecosystem: Host-associated > Mammals > Digestive system > Stomach > Rumen | place: USA... | reverse complement strand
TTGGCGATGCGGTCTGGTCTACGGGCAACAACACGGCTAACCTTCTGGAACAGCTTATCAGAGTGGTACAGAATAAGAACCTGACCATTTCGCCGTCCGCAGCACTTGGTCAGACGGTGGCGAAGTCGAGCAGACTTTACGCTATGCAGACGGGGTGACGATATGGCATTTAACGGTTATTTAATCATGGTTGGGGGGCCGCTCGGTGCGGTTCTCCCTCTCAAATATATGCGGTACGAGACCTATCAGGTGACCCCCGATCAGGTCATGGATTTCAACACGACCCGTGATACCACTGGTGTTTTGCATAGGACGGTCCTTGGGCATACCGCAACAAAGATCGAGTTTCAGACTCCCAGAATGTCCAATACCGATATCGAGAACATGATGACTCTGCTTCGGAGATATTGGAACAACAACAGGGAGAAGAAACTTGCGCTTTACTATTACGACCCGTTGACCAACGACTACAAGACGGGTACGTTCTATATGCCGGACATCAACTTTACGATCAGCAATGTAGATTCACGGCGTGGCAAGATTATGTACACGGAGACGAGAATCGCCTTCATCGAGTATTAAGGGGTGAGATATGAAGAATCAGACAGCGGATTTTACTAACCGAATAAAAAGCCCCGAATACGAACAGGACTTTATTCTGCTTCAGAACGATGCGGATATCCCTTCCTACTTTTCGGCTAACGATGGTGACTTTACATCGGAAGGCATTACGATAGATTCCGAGTTCTGCAATACGGGCGATGTTACATTCGGTCATGCGGAAGCAGATAAACTGGACTTCACACTTATCAACAGGAACGGGTCTCTAACAGACTTCCCCTGGGGCGAGATGTCAGCCTTTATCGGCGTGGTTGTCGAAGAGCATGGTTATCATGGCAATACCGGCAAGATTCCCGAAGATGCGAACTGCGGAGTGATCTATAACGATACGGTGAAGTTCTACGGGAAGGACGATGGTATATACCGCCTTACGTTCAATGCATCCACGATGCAGACGACCACGGCAAAGGTATATTCGACCACCGTTCCGATTGTGTCCCTTGTTATCAACCAGTTCGGCTCCGTTTCCCATGCTATGGCATTGGGCGATGGTATCTGCGTGACTTTCGATATCAGACGGGACACGGGCGTACCGAGTAACTTCGAAGAGGCAACGCCTAACAGGCACATGGCCCAGAAGCTAATTGACGGCAAGTCCATCCGTTTCGGCTATTACGAAGTATACGGTGTTGAACACAGATGTGTGGACATTTATACGAACAAAGGCGATTTTCCCTATAAGCGGTTCGAGCTTTGTTCCATGGGTGTCTACAACATCAACGAGCCTGATTCTTTGCAGAATGAGACGGTGCAGTTCAACGATGCGATGTCGATCATCACGAACTTCGATGAAGATGCCACAGCATTTCTGGCGACAGTAACTTACCCGATAACCTTCTACGGCTTCTTATCGGCACTCTGTGCTTACAAGGGTTTCGATGTGTCCATGGCTGATGATTGGGGGACTTCGACAGAGTACATTTCTGAGAATCCCTTCACGGGTGACGGGAACTATACCCTTCGCCAAGTTCTGGCATGGACAGCCGAGATGTTCGGCGGTTGTGCTACGGTGTACCGTGATGATGAAGTGGACAGGAACGTGGTTCGGATCGCCAATTCCTTCTCATGGGCAGACGAGATTCATGCAGACAGAATCGTATCGGGATCATTCGCCTACAGAGATTTCCATACCCAGAGAATGGGCCATATGCGAATCAAGTCCTCTGATGGCAACACCTACGATTATGACCTCGGTGTGCAGACTCCCTCGATGGCAGTACCGGCAGACGGCATCTATCAGGTCAACGGAAACCCGATAGCAGATGTCACGCCGTATGTTGCCACCGAATCCCCAATGGGTGGGTATATTTTATCAGGCGGTTTCCAGAACCTTGTAAGGGCCATTACACAGGACGATACGGGCTATGTTCCGTACTCTGTGCAAGTAGTCCATGCGAATCCGACAGTGGAGCTTGGCGATGAGATACAGCTTTTCACGATGGAATCAAACACCGTTCCCAAGTATGATATTTATGGAAGAATCATCGAGAACGAGTACGAAGACGAAGCATGGATTCAGCCACCCGTTCTTCGGATGACTACCAGATGGGTCGGCACTTGCGTGGTCACGTATTCCGCAGACGGCAACAAAGTCAGAGAGATTGACACATCCTCTCAGCCGTACACGAACTCCTATGCGGTGCAGTACACAAACAAGGCGATTGCCGGTCTGAATAACTGCTATCAGGCTACGGGTTCGGCATCTTCCGTTTCCATTACATCCGGCACTATCACTCAGGTCGAGCTTACGGAAACCGATGCAATATCCTACGGCGGTGGATTTGAGATTACATCAGACGGTGGAATTAAGGTAACGGAATCAGGCATTTATAAAGTGACTGGTTCTGTTTACCACAACATTGCTTCATCGTCTGCGATAACCAGAGTCGGTGCTTACATCATGGCTGGTGCAACATTTGCGACCGCCACAGAAGTATCGTCCACATATATCACGAGAGCATCAGGAGCAAACGGAAGCGGTTCGTATGGAATTCCATCGAAGCTTGTAAATCTGGATGCAAACGACATAGTTTATCTCGCAGCACGTTCAGCCGGAGACACGGGAACGGCTGTTGGCAACAATATAGCCACATGGCTTTTAATAGAGAAGGTAGGGTGACAACATGGGTGAGTCAATTATTGTAGCAATCATAACGGGAGCATTTGCCCTTGTCGGCACTCTTATCAGTGGGTTTATCGCCACGAAAAAAGCAGAGACCGCCATGAAGATTGCACAGGCGGTCACGGACACAAAGATAGAAGAACTGACAAGGGAAGTGCGGATGCATAACGGCTTCGCACAGAGACTTCCCGTAGTCGAGGAACAGATAAGGGTTATCAACCACCGCATTGACGATTTGGAGAAGGCGAAATGATTACGGTCACAGTACAGTCCGGCAGACAGATAGAGCTTGGGCATCAGCACGATAATCTCGCTACTAAGGTCGTATTTCCATCGGCAATCGTAAATCCGTTTCTGACGGCATACGGCACGGGTGGCGAGTTCGAAATCTGGTTCAGAAGACCTGGTGAAGTTACAGGCAGCATTGTAGATTCGAATGTCACACAGGACGGCACGACCGTGGAATGGGTTCTGACTTCCGATGATCTGTCGATTCCCGGCCTTTGCCAGATTCAGTTAAGATACAACATCAACCATCGGAATGTTATGTCTCAGGTCTTTCCCGGTATAGTGGAAGACTCCGTGGACATTGAGTAAGGGGGATGCATTTTGAAGACAGTTACAGTAGTCGCTGGTCAGACCATCGAACTTGGCTACCAGTACGATAATTATGCAACGGAAGTGGTGTTCCCTTCGGACATCGTCACTCCGTTTATTACGAACTTCGGTTCTTCGGGCATATTCGCCATCTGGTATCGGCGGTCGGGGGATTCCCTCGGCTATCCCATTGGCGGCCCGTTAGTGACCTTTGATTCTTCGAATAACACGATTACATGGCAAGTCGTAGAAGCAGATACGGCGAACCCTGGCACGGCACAGGTTCAGCTTCGCTACATCATTGACGAAGTCTGCGTGATGTCCCAGATGTTCACGGGAGTTGTCAGTGATTCCGTTGATGTCGGAACGACAGTCCCAGAGCCTATGGAGCAGTGGGCAGATGCCATTATCACATTGTCTTCAGGTGGGCAGCCGACTGTTATAACATCCTCGTCTGCCATGACGAATAATTCTGCGATCTATTTATACATGGGTTCGGAAAGTGGCTATACATATAACCACGTTTACTACTGGGATGGAACATCTTGGAAAGATAGCGGTGCATATGGCGGTGGCACCGGGGCTGGTAGACTGTGGTCTGCGCAAGACATTTATCTTTTTCAGCAATTACTGGCTCACTTGAAATATGATTCAGCTCCCGCAGGAACCATAGCCGAAGAACTTATCGCATCCTTGGAAAACAAGCCTACAGATCAGGGGTGGAGCACGGAACAGATAGATATGCTTGATAATCTTCTGTCCCACGTAAAATATACGGATGCGGATGGCGGTGATTTTGCAGATGATTTGATAGCATCACTCAGAGGTCAGACAACAACTTATACTGATGCGGATGAGGTGGAATACTAATGGCGAAGGTACTTATTACAGAACAATATTTGACAGATATAGCAGATGCCATCCGTCAGAAAAAAGCGTCAGAAGATACTTATAATCCTTCCGAAATGGCAGATGCTATTGAGTCTATTCAGACGGCTGAACCAGCAACACTGATTACAAAAAGCATTACCGAAAACGGAACGTATTCAGCCTTAGATGATGATGCTGACGGGTATAGTTCAGTGACGGTGGATGTGCCAACAAGTAGCGGAGTGGTTGAACCATTTGACACGTATGAATTTAATATTCCAGCCGACATTAACTATAAGGATGAAACAGGCACATCATTAAGAAAACTTGCGACTCTTACTTATCATCAGGCCACTTTGGATAAGCTTGCTGAATATGCAAACATAAGTAGCACGGACTATCCTTTTGCTAAAACGGGATATGCAAGAGTCCTATTTAGAGTTGAGCCAAAAAATAAAAGCCAAATTACAGCAGACAGTACATATAAAAAGGCAATTAGAAAAGACACCATTTGTTATGCCAAGGTTAACACCAATAATAAGGTATCAAGATCTTCACCATATTTGCGTGCAAGATGGAGTATGGCAACAAACGGTACGTTGGCGTATGCCGGTAGTTTTAATACAACTAATGATACTACCAGTTTTGATGTTACGATTGCATCAGAAAGCACAGCGTTTGTAGTGCAGACACAGCTTACAGGAACTACCGATCAGATGATGTCTGCTGGCGATTATGTGGTTAAATTATATGATGTGACATGGAGTGTGATGTAAATGAGCGAATATAACGTACAAGGCAATAAATATCGTTCCGCTTATACTCGTCAGGGAACAAAACTTGGCAGAGAAACTTCTGCAACTTTAGATGAAGCAGGGGAAACATTACTGGCTTCAGCGAAAACCACTATTGCAAAATATGACCCCGATGGAACAGCTCTGAAGTTTGCCTTTATCACTGATTTACACCGAAGTGAAGAGGGGGTGTATACCACAAACGAAATTGATGATAGATACTCTTTGCGGTTGCTATCACGTTTGTGCGATGATGTGGATTTTGACGCTGTATTCTGCGGTGGCGACACCACTAACGGCAGGGATGAAAATGCTGATTATGTTCAGAAAAATATTCAGGATGTTATAGCAGATTTTGATGACCTTTTCCCTTATACTAATGTGTTTGGGAATATTGGGAATCATGATAAAAGATATTCAACGAGTCGGGCGAATAACACCAACGGATGGCTCCATAATGCGTGGGCTGATATTCAGCAATATGGAAACGGAGTAGAACTGCATTATATTGATGATACTAACTACTATGTGGATTTTACGAAACATCATATCCGAATGATAGTTATCAATCAGTATGATGATGTAGACTCAAATAGCAGTTGGTACGCTAATGAGAATATCTCAAGTGCTACTGGAATTCACACCCACGGAACAACGGCGTGGAAATCAGCCCTGCCTACCACTGATAAAGCAGATTGGATTGTCGGAGCGATTATTCATGGGGCTGATAACACAACTCCGACAAACCCCAATATTAGGAATTGGTCTTATACTGATTTAAGTGATACTTTGACTGATTATGTGGCTAATGGGGGCAAGGGTGTCTTGGGTATTTTTGCGGGACATTATCACGTAACTCAGGGGATTTCTTTGTCGGCTTTTTCACTTTCAAATCCTGCTATTCCAGTTGTCCATGTTAGTGCGGCTCTTGCCACATCTGCACAGTGGGGTACAGCAGATGCGTATTGCTTTTCCGTAATTGTTGTTAACAGCAAAACAGGATTATTCCATGAAATTCGTGTTGGAAGAAGTGCAATAAGAACCCCATACTGTGCCTATCTCGGCAGTGCATCGAATAACGGATTGCTTCATAACGGGACGGTATCAGCCAATACAAGTTATCAATACGTGTACTGCGTATACAATGGGAATCGTGTACGCTTTGATAAGGGGTGGATGTCATACGGTTATAACTTCACAAACCTGCCGAAAGAATGGGGTTTCCAGTATACTGATTATGTAACCAGTGATACTGATAACATTCTTTTTTCTGCAAAAGCGGGGGATGTGATTAAGACAGAGGTTATTTTCTCAGAAGATACCGATGCCGTCACAAATGTCATTACATTTTATGTTATTTCCCCGCAAATTGCGACCCTGCTTTCGTGTAAACTTACACCGGGAGAAACCTTTACCAACGAAATAACGCTTGCTGAAGATACAGACGTGACTGCTATAGGTGTAAAGTATTATGGTGGAAGTCAGCCAATACCAGAAACAATGGAATACGAGATCAATATATACAAAAACGGTGTCCGTTTAGTAAGGCAATAAGAAAGGAGCAATCATGAAACTGTTTAACTCAAACGAATGGCAGTATCGTTTACTCAGAACCATCATTCAGGGCATTATCGGTGTCCTGATTGCGAATCTCGATATGCTTATCGGGAAATTGACTATCTCAGGCGACTTAAAGCCGATGATTGTAGCACTGGTGATGGCGATACTCAGCCCGATTATGGCTCAGATTAAGGGCGGTGACGATGCCGTGCTTAATTAAGGCGATTGCCCTTTATGATGGAATCGTGGTCAGATGCGAAGGGTGTCCGTATCACGGGAAGTGTGAACAAGAAGATGGAAGACATGATTAAGGCAATAGCCCTGATTGGATTTATCCTTTTAGTGGCATATGCCGTTTCGGTGGCAGAGTGATGGAATATCCATGTGATACTTGTGAAAAGGCAGAGACTTGCAACGGTCAGGACATGCTGTACTGTTGTAAGCTCTGCCAGTGGGAGAAGGAAAGAAAGGAGCAGAAAGATGGTTAATATTGTTCACGCCAGAATTGACGAAAACGGCAATATTATGGGTGGTCAGAAAGGCGACCAGACGGGAAAGGAAGTGGTTAAGCAGGACTTCTATGATGCCGATTGGCACACCGTCTACAGGCCGAAGGAAGTTGCGATTGCCAAACAGATGGCGAAGGGAGCGGAAGCGATTGCGAAGAATGACCACTTCGGGTACAGCCAGAGCGAAAGATATACTGGTTATGACGAATCTCGGAAGCTGAATTTTGATTTCAGCAAAGTGACTACACCTTGCGCTTTCGATTGCAGTTCCATGGTCATGACCTTAATCCGTTCAGCCGGGATCGACATCAAGAAGGAGCTTTTCACGTGGAATATGGATGCTCCGATGATGGCCACGAAGCAGTTCGATAAAATCCCCTATACCAAAGGGATGGCTCTTAAAACGGGCGATATCGTGCTTAAAACGGGCCATGTGGTAATCGTGGTGGAATCCGATGCCTACGATGTATGGATCGGGGAGTGCTACGGGGTTCAGTTTGCCCCTGTATATGCTCAGGCTTCTCCGACAGGCGAAAGATGCAGTTGGCCTACACTGGCAACAGGAAACCTCTTCGAGGTGATTGGAGAATCTGGTGACTACTACCATATCCGAATTGCCAATGCCCATTATGGTTATATCAGAAAGCAATTCGTGCTTTGTAAAACCAAATATACCACCGGGAGAGTGACTTCAGCGGTATATGTCCGTGTTAATGCCGGAGCTTCTTATAAAGCTATTGGGATTCTTCAGAAGGATCAGATAGTGGAGATTTGCGATGTAAAAAAGGCTTCCAACGGGGCAGAATGGTATTACATCAAGTACAAAGACGGTTACGGGTTCAGTTCCGCAAGGTACATTAAAGTAAAATAACGATAACGCAAGGCCTTATCCTTTCGACTTGCGATATCATATATGCTCCATTCTGAGAGGGTGGACATGGATGCTGGTAACACCCATGCCCACCTTTATGGAAGGGATTCCTCAAAAACAAGAGCCGTGTGGGATGGCTCTTATTTTTTTGGCATTTTGATATGCTCCCGTTTCTTGAACCGCTCCAATGGCGAGCGGTCCTGGAAGTCATGTATCAGGTCTTGATCGAACAGTCTGGCATAGTGCTTCGTCATGTCCAAAGTGGAATGCCCCAGAAGCCGTTGCAGTTTCAACGCATCACCACCGCACTCCACAAGGTACATCCGAGCGAAGGTGTGCCGAAACGCATGGATGGATGTTTTCTTCACACCACGCTTCTTATTGTAACGGGCGATGAGATGACGGAGTGCTGCCGAGGTCAGTTGTTCACCTTCCTGATTTGGGAACAGATAATCGGAAGACACGCCCTTTCTGATCCGCATATACTCTTTCAGAATCTTCTGCATATTGGGCGACACGGGAATGGTCTGCGACCGTTTGTTTTTAGTGTGCCGAAGTCTGATCGCAAATTCTTCCACATCCTGGTTCTGGATGTTTCGTAGTGACGATGCCCTGATGCCATTGTCCACGAGCAGACTTTCCATCACCCACGTTCGGTACTCGGAGAAGGTGCAGCGTTTCATGTCTGGCTTCTTTAACAGCTTTGTCAGTTCTTCATCAGTGTATGTCTCCGGCACCGATTCGACACCCTTGAACGGCTTTACATCGAGATTCGTAATACCATTTTCACGGCAGTATCTTAAGAAGACACGCAACGCCCTAACATACGATTGGATGGAATTACGGGACAGATCGTGATTCAACATCTGCTTTACCGCCGAATTTACATGGAAAGCTGTAAGTTCGTCTATCCCCATGTTGAAGTCTATGTAATAACGAAGAGCCTTAATCTGGCTCTCATAAGCCTTAACAGATGCGGAAGACAGACCAGACGCTATGCGGTCATCTAAGAACATCTCCAAGGCCTCTTGAATGGATAATCGGGCAGATATTCGCCCTTTGAAACCGGTCATTTGATTCTCCTTTTTATGGGCAGAAAATCAAGCGACCACAAAATTTTAAGAAAGAAAAGAAAAAACCGCACAAACCAAGGATTCGTGCGGTCTTGAGTCGGAGCGACAAGAATCGAACTTGCGGCCTCTTGAACCCCATTCAAGCCATTGCCGGACCATTTTCCCACACGGCTTGCTTCCTTGCTTTCTTTCGTACTGGCACTTGATTAACTGCAATTGTGGTCGCTTAACTGCGACAGTTTTTGTTGGCTACTTGATTCCGATGGCATCTTGTCTCGATCTGGTCTACAGTATCGGGCGAGTATAAGTCATCGTTTATGATATGGTCTACCGCATGAAGGTAGGCCTTTCTCATTCTCTCAGGGCATCTGTTACACGCAATAAAAGCGGTGTATGAGCCGTCTTCGTTCAGCGTGACAAATTCATCAGCCCCCTGGGGGAAGTCCCCGTAAAACACGTTAAGATCGTGTTCTTCGTCATACCAGTGGCAGTCTTTAATCGTCATGTCTTTCATTTCGCTTCATTATGAGCAACATCTGGTGTATCGTGTTCAGCGTTTTGGGAGATGCGTCCCGTGCAGCCGAAAACAGGCCTTTGAGTTCCTCGTTGTCTTTGATTTCCTGTGCGATCCTGGCGGTTTCGGGGTCTTCGTAATATCCGACACCGCTTACAAGATACTCAAGCGGTACATCGAAGTAGTCGGCTATCTTCTGCAACCTATCTATAGGAAAACTTCCTTTCTTTTTCCCAAGGTAACCATTCCCAAAACCGCATTCCCGTTCGAGTCTGGCAATAGAAACGCCTCGCTCGTTGCACAGTTTTAGCACTCTTTCTATAGTATCCATTCTATTCCTTTCATCAAATTTCTAAACTTTTCTAAGAAAGTGCTTGACAAATAGAAGAGACGGTATTATACTTTAGCCATAGGTTAGAAAAACGGCTAAGAAAAATAGAATCTCTTCTTTGTATCATTGTTGGCACTTTGATTTTAGATTAAATTCTACGTTCTGTCAAGCCTTTTTCACTTAAATCCAGAAAGAAAGGTGGTGTTCGGTGGTATACGAAATCATTAAAGAAGCCGCTGACAAAAGAGGGATATCGCTTTGCAAGGTCGAAACCGACTGCAATCTTGGTAACGGATGCATTGGGAAATGGCGAACCGTTGAACCGAGGTTGGAAACGATAATCCCCGTTCAGATGTACTTGAAGATATCTAAAAAACGGCTTCTGAATGCAATGTACGAAGATGCATTGAAGAAAGTAGAGAAACGAGAATTTTTTGCATGAATGAGAAAGGAGCATCATGAACAAAGAACAATTAAGAGCATTTTGCACATGGCTTCTGGATATGGCAGATGCCTATGACACACTCACGAATCAACGGCCTTATGAAGGTTCGGATATCTGCACACTTGCAGGAAGCAACTATGGTATTCACCTCTGGTCGAATGACCGCAAAGACATACGGGAAGCCGTGAATCAGCTTGGCTTGCAGATCAACCGTGATGAACACGATGAAGAGACTTGGCAGTATTACTTTTACTTTGCCGGACAGCGGTTTTTCTGGTTGCAAGATAAGGAGAAGACCGATGCTGAGTAGTTTTTTAGAGTGCCTTTACGTTGGCGTTGGCATCGCCCTTCTGGTAATCATCGGGTATTGCGTTGATAAAAAGAACGAAGAAAGGAGAAGCCATGACCGATAAAGAATTGCAGACCGCCCGTTTACTGCGGTACATGAAAGGTCTTCCGAAGGGTGTTGGAATAACCCAGAAGGAAGCGATCAACGATCTGGGAATCTACCGGCTGGCATCCCGTATCTGCGACCTTAAGCAGATGGGTGTGCCGGTGGAGTCCCGATTCAAGAAGGTCAAGACCCGTTACGGCGAGACCTCTGTTAAGGAATACTGGTTGGGGGCGAAATGATGGATGCTTACGACCAGTGGGTAGAACACGATAGACAAGCCGAAAAGTGGCTTGAGAACCTTCCTGTATGCTCCATTTGCGGTGAGCATATCCAGGATGAGGAATATTATGACATGGGAGACGGTTACATTATTTGCGAGTCTTGTATGGAAGACTACAAAGTGACCAACGAATACTTATGAACTTAATGGCTTATGTGGGCGTGAATTTGGGGGTTCTTTCCCTTCTGGCGATAACCCCCATACAGAAACCCACGATTGACACAGAAACCTATAAAACCCACCTTTTCATGCTCGATATGGGCAACTGGGAAAGGGAGATGAAGGAAAGGAGTTGGGCTACAGTTCAGCCCTGTTGGAATTATGAACTACCGACAGTGGAAGAAACAGCGGAGCCTGTTCTGGCCAAGGGAAGTGAGACTGATTCTACGGGACTTACGCAATCCACGGGACAAAGCGATGAGCTTACCGCCGAGGTGGAGACAGATTCGGAAAGCCAACCGTCAGCGGATGCGGTCGTTCCGGCAGAGACTCCGCTCTTCGAAGTTGACGGGTATGTTCCAGATGTGAATTTACAGGAATATCTGTACAACCGCTTAGCTGAACATGGTATCGAATGGTTCATGCCGTATGCCGTGTGTCTGATAGCACAGGAGTCCTCATGGAATCCTCTGGCTGTTAACCAGAACGGCAGAGACAAAGGGATATTGCAGTATCGTGTGGAGTTTCACGATGGTCTTGATTGGACGAATCCCTGTGCAGAGATTGACCTTTTCGTTCAGCAGATGGCGAACAGGGCCATGTCCGGCAAGACAGTAAGCGAGATGATATCGACTCACATGATGTCTGACTGGGGAGATTACAATCAGGCATATGTCGATGCAGTGATGAGCCACAGCAGTTCATTAGTGAGAGTGAGGTAAAAATGAATAAAGGATCGAGTTCAGGCGGTGGTATCGGTTTTACCACATTGTTACAGATAGCGTTCATCGTGTTGAAACTGACGAAGGTTATCACATGGAAGTGGGTGTGGGTTTTGGCCCCCACATGGATAAGTGCCATTATAGTTGGCATCATCCTGATTTTGATATTTAGGAGATGAGAGATGGGCGAGTACATCGTAGAAAAGACAGGCGACACCTACAAGGTCAAGGGCGAACTGATCCGCTGCAAGGACTGCCAGCTCAGACAGCCGGACGAACAGCCAGGGTGCCTGTACTGCACATTCTGGAAGCGGAATGTCCCTTACTGGGGACACTGCTATCTGGGGGCGAAAGGAGCGAAGGATGAGTGATTTAATCAGCAGACAGGTGGCGGTAGATGCTATTCAGAACGCCTACTGTGACACCGAGGGCGGCGAGGACAAGTGCGCTGTCTGGAAGAACGTGGGGCTGACCGAGGCACTCCACATCATGCAGGATTTGCCACCCGCATTTTCGGAATACATGAATGAGCCGAAAATTTCCGAAGATGGAACTTTGGTTGTAAATGTGCCGGATGCTTCGGCAGTCGGAAGGGTTTTGGTAGGTGATAACAGAAATGTAGGTGGGCTGTATTATCCCTCTGATGAGGGTTCTGAACCGAAGTGGATTGAAATTTACGAAGGGCAAGAAAATTTACCGCCATTAGGTATTGATATTCTACTTTATGTGATTAACGGCAGTATGGCCGTTGGCTATTTGATGAAGGATGAGGAAGGGCTGAAATGGAAAGTCGGAACGTGGTACAACGATTTTTTGGAATGGGATGCATGGAGATATTTGCCAGAACCCTACGAATACCCACCGAAGGACTTTATGAACCAACCAGAAGGGAGCGAAGAATGACCGAAATAGAACGCAACACAGAGGTGCTAAAGGCGAAAGCGTTTGATACGATCCATGACCTTATTGACGA
>Ga0326511_10003382_pt1 | contig 12836 bp, 24 predicted proteins | sample 0_2496_0518_D_FD_203701 | JGI IMG/M metagenome (GOLD analysis project Ga0326511, IMG submission 203701) | Bovine rumen microbial communities from UC Davis, California, United States - 0_2496_0518 | ecosystem: Host-associated > Mammals > Digestive system > Stomach > Rumen | place: USA... | reverse complement strand
GTATCAGCATACGAACTTCCCTTGTCAGAACGAAGTAAAAATGCGTTCATAAAGAAAAATTTGGTGAGTTTGGAAGAAATATCTGCCTTTATATGTAACAAGCGTAAGGTAACGGCTTTGAGAGGATATGGCGCGAACGCACAGGCAGATACTAAACACGCAATATTGTATTGGTGGATCAATTACAACCTGTCGCATGGAAGGAAACCATTGACGGGAATACGTTTAGCGAGGTTATAGGATGAAACAGTACAAGAAGCCGACGAGAGAACAGAAAGAGTTGCTTGTCAATAATGGTTTCGAGCCGAAAGAATGGCGGTTTGTAAACATCGAGAACGGGGTTTATGAGTTTTTAAATCCAGAAACAAGAGAAACGATTTTTCTTGAATGGAGGTAGAAGATGTATATTTGCAGAGATTGCGGTTTTGAATTTTCAGAGCCGGGAACGTATGAAGAAGATCGTGGCGAGTATTGTGGCGTTCCTTGCAGTGAAACACTTTGTTGTTGTCCAGCGTGTGGTTGCGATCAGTTTAAAGAGATCGAGGTTACAGACGAGGACGAGGAAGAAGAATAGGAGGGAATGTCAATGAATTTAGGAGAAATGGTTGAAATTCATGCTGATTTATTCAAACAGGCGGTTATTGAGAATGGATTTACTATGAGCGGCGTATTGGCTCTGATGAAGTCCTATCCGCTTAATGAGAGTTATCTGACGCATCGGGTATCGAAAAAGAGTGTGCCGATCAATGTGTTTAAGGCTGCATGTAAGGTCGTAGGCATTGATTTTCGTGAGTACGTTGTTGAATACGACTTGTCGGATGTTCCGGCGTATCAGATGGAAGAAGAATTGGCAAGGAGAAAATCAAAATGATCCGAGTTGATGGAGAGAAAAATAACGTCGAAATGGATGGGGATTTGCTCACTATATCATCGGAATTGTCGTTGGTCGTTCACGATTTGTCTATGATTGAGCATATCCCGGATGAAGTAATCATAAGTGCGATTGCAATAGGATTGTCGCACAAGGGATCAGGAGATACAAGCATCTACAAGGGAATAATAAGAAAGGCGGTGGATATAATTGCGAATGGTATTGAAGAAGTTGGCGATTGAAAACTTCAAAGGAATTAAGAAGTTGGAGATTACATTCAACGACGATAAGACCACGATTTGCGGTCAGAACGCCGTAGGCAAGACGAGTGTGTATGATGCACTATGTTGGTTGCTTTTTGGCAAAGATAGCCACAATCGAGAGAAATTCGATATTCGTAGGCTTGATGAAAATGGCGATAAGGTGCATTACGACGAGATCAGCGTGTATGCAGAATATGAGATTGACGGGAAAGCATATACCTTTAAGAAGTCGCAAAAAGAGAATTGGGTGAAAGCCAGAGGATCAAACACGCCGGAGTTAAAAGGGAATGTCAATTCGTGCGAAATCAATGGTTTTCCGAAGTCTGATAGCGAATATCGCAAAGAGATTTCAGGGATTGTTGACGAGGATATGTTTAAGATTCTGACAAATCCGGCACATTTCGCATCGTTAGCATGGAAAGATCAGAGAAAGATTTTAATGAACTTCGTTGGCGATATGTCGGATGCAGAGTTGGCTCATACATTAGGTGGCTACGACGATTTAATGGCAGACCTTGAATATGCTGGAACGGATGATATTCAAAAGAAGTATGCGAAACAGGCAAAAGACCTGAAAGAAAAGGCAGCCGAAATCCCGGTACGGATCGACGAGATTGAGAAAACCCGTGTGTATGTAGACACCGAAGCGCTTGAAAATAAAAAATCAGGATTGCAGACGAAGTTAGACGAGATTGAAAACGAACTATCATCACGTTCTACTGATACATCGGATTTGGATATGTCGCTTTCAGGGGTAAAAAGGCAGATCGCAGAGTTAGAGGATAATCTGACAGACAAGTTAAGAAAAGAGCGTTCCAAAAGGAAAGATAACGTCGATGAATGGAACTCTTTACTTCGTGATTTGAAATATGCCAAATCTCATTCAATGGATGAAGCGATTTTTAGCAATCGTAAGATGGAGAGCAACAATACTGAAATCCAGAAACTTAAAGAATTGCTAAAAGATGTTAAAGAATCGGAGTTTCCTGATGAAGAATGGCAATTCGACGAGAGATCAACTGTATGTAAACTGTGCAACAGACCTTTGCCGGAGGATAAGATAGCCGAGATCAAGGCAGACTTTGAAAAGCGTAAATCTGACGCTATTGCAGAATTTGAGAGTATTCGTCAGGAAAAGATAAAGAAGTATTCAGAGCAAGGGAAAGCCCTTGTTGCAGAGAATGAGAACTTGGGGAACACGATCAAAGAAGCGGAAGAACTGATAGCGGAATACGATGCTCGAATCGAAAATGCAGAAAGAGAAGCGGAAATCGCTATCGACCTTGTAAATGAGTTATCTGATACGCCCGATTTTACGGCAAATAGCGAATGGAGCGAACTCAATGATAAAAAGGTCGAGATTGAGGAAACAATCGCCAAAAAGGTGCTTAACGCTGGCGATACAAGCGAATTAGAGGTTAAGAGAGATAGCCTGAAAGCAGAGATCGAGGATGTTGATCGAGATTTAGCATCGGTAAGCCGGAATGATGATATAGACAGCCGGGTTGCTGAACTTGATAAGGAAATGAAAGAAGTCCAGCAAAAGATAGCGGATGCTGAACGTATGATGTATTTGCTTGAAACATTTGTTAAAGCAAAGATGGAAACTGTTTCAGATGTAATCAATGGGAAGTTTCAGATGTGCAATTTTAAGTTGTTTGAAACACAGATCAATGGTGGAATCAAGGAAACGTGCGAGTTGCAAGTAAACGGCGTTCCGTATTCTACGCTCAATAGCGGTCACAGGATTGTTGCCGGACTTGACATTATCCGTTCATTACAGACGTTGCTTGGCTGCCGAGTGCCGATTTGGATTGATAACGCCGAAACCGTAAACGATCAGAATATCCCGGATATTGATTGCCAGATGATGCTTTTGAAGGTAACGGATTCCGATAGATTGGAGGTGTGCTAATGAAAACAGGAGAAGCGATTTACGAGATCAGCATAAGCCTTGACGGGTGTATGGATGATCCGACAGCAGACGATGCGTATGAACTGGTAAAGGGAAAGTTGGAAGAAGCAGAAACAAATTTGCGAGATATGGGGATAACAAGCGTAACGATGGATTTGGTAGAGAAAAGGAGGGTACAGTAATGGCAGAACAAACACAGTTGCAAGAGCAGAAGAAAGCGCAGATAAGCGCAGCAGATTCGTGGGCTTTGGCAATCAATAGCAATCTTGATAAAATCAATGATGCACTCCCGAAAGATTTTAACAAAGCGAGATTCGTGCAGAACGCTATGTCAATGCTTAATGACAAGCCGGAGTTGGTACAAGACGCAAAAACGAGAGATCAGGTATTGCCTGTTCTTATGCGCGGAGCGGTTCTTGGTCTGGACTACACAAGCAAAGAGTGGTATCCCGTAAAATACGGACAGAAACTCGAATTTCAAATGTCATACAAAGGTGCTGAAAAGTTGGCACGAAAATACTCAATCAAGCCGATTAAATCCATTGTATGTGATATTGTTCGTGATGGCGATGATTTCCAGATGGAGATTAAGGATAACGATGTAAAGGTTAATTTCAAACCGAAGCCTTTTAACCGGGCAGAAACGGTTGGTGCGTTCTGCTTTGTGACTTTCGAGGACGGATCAGCACTTTGCGAAACGATGAACATTGACGAGCTGGAATCGACACGGAAAATGAGCAAGATGGGAAACGGTGGTGCTTGGAAAAGTACACCATGGGAGATGCAGAAGAAGTGCGTAATTAAGCGGTTGATGAAGCGCATCGAGGTTGATTTTGAGAATCCACAACAAGGCGTATATTTCAACGATGACGAGGCGATAGCAACAGAGCCGGAGGAAATCATCGAGGTTACACAGGCTGAAATCGAGGAAAATCAAAACAGCATACCATTCAGCATTGATGAATGATATAGAACAAACCAAAGACAAGAAAAGTATAATCAAGAAAAACGAAGTAATGCGAAATATAGAAAAGTAAAGATAAAGCATCAAAAGGTAGGTATAGCGTAGTTGGTGAGCGCGGTTTCTGTGAGCGGTAATGCTCCATCGGAGGTTCAAGTCCTCCCCTACCTATATAATAGGAAGAAACTCGATTGGAGAATGAGATATGCGGATAGGATTGATTGATGTTGACGGTCATAATTATCCGAATTTACCGCTTATGAAGATTTCAGCCTATCACAAGTCAAAAGGTGATACCGTCAAATGGTACGAGCCGTTATTTGACAGTATGGATGATCCACTCGATAAGGTCTATATGGCAAAGGTGTTCAGTTTTACGCCTGATTATGAGTTTCCGATCAATGCGAAAGAGATTGTCAAGGGTGGTAGCGGTTACGCGATTAAGCTGGTAGATGGCAAGGAAATATATGACAAGTCGATAGATCACGACTTGCCGGACGAGATTGAGCATATTTACCCTGATTATAGTTTGTACCCGGAACAGACCAAAGACACGGCATACGGATTTCTGACAAGAGGGTGTCCGAGAGGTTGCGGATTCTGCCATGTGGCGTGTAAAGAGGGCAAACGTAGCCGGAAAGTGTCTGATTTGTCAGAGTTTTGGAGAGATCAGAAAAACATCGTCTTATGTGATCCGAACATTCTCGCGTGTTCAGAACACAAGGAACTGTTGCAACAACTGATAGATAGCAAAGCGAAAGTCGAGTTTAATCAGGGTTTGGATATACGGCTGATAACAGACGAGAATCTGGAATTGCTTAAACAGATACGGCTTGACAAGATACATTTCGCGTTTGACAGATGGCAAGACAAGGATATAATCGAGCCAAAACTACGGAGATTCAAGGAAAAGACCGGGTTTAACCGTGGTAAAGGCAGAGTGATGGTTTATATCCTGACGAACTTTGATACAACACTTGAACAGGACATATACAGGATTCAGTTGTGCCGGGAGTTGAATTTTTCGCCATACCCGATGATTTACGATAAAGAACACGCCGATCCGATTTACCGCAAATTGCAACGATGGTGTAATAACTTTGTGTTTTGGAGTGTTCATAGATTTGAAGAATACTTGAAGAACACATATAAGGGAGAATGAGATATGCAGATGACGTTATTTGATATGACGAGGGAAGAATACCATATTGACAAACCTATTCGGTTGATCGAACTTTTTGCCGGAATTGGCGCACAATCTATGGCATTACGGAATCTCGGTGCAGATTTCGAACGGTATCGAGTGGTGGAGTTTGACAAATACGCTATTGCGTCATATAACGCTGTTCACGGTACTGATTTCCCGACTATGGATATATGTGATGTGCATGGAGAAAATTTAGGAATTGTGGATTGCGACAAGTACGAATATATCATGTTCTATAGTTTTCCTTGCACGGATTTATCGGTTGCCGGACAGATGCAAGGTATGGAAGAAGGTTCTGGAACACGATCAGCTCTCTTGTGGGAGGTAAAGCGTCTGCTGATGGAGTGCAACGAACTAGGGTATTTGCCACAAATCCTGATAATGGAAAATGTGGTAGCCATTCATAGTCAGGAGAACAAACCGCATTTCCAAAAATGGCTGGATTTCCTTGAATCACTCGGATATTCGAACTTTGTCGAGGATTTGAACGCATCCGATTACGGAATAGCGCAGAATCGAGATCGGACGTTTGTTGTCAGCATCCTTGGAGAATGGAATTACAAGTTTCCAGAGCCGATTGAGTTGACAACTTGTATCGAGGACTACTTCGAGGATTTGACGGATGAACAGGCGTTGCAGCTTGTCGTGAAATCACAGAAAGCACTTGATTTGTTGGTGGAGTTGGATGAAAAGGACGAACTTGAATAGATTGAACCGTCTTGGTGGGTTCTACGGACAAGTGACAAGATGGGGCGTATATGATAAGCACGGAATTGCACCAACAATAACGACGACAAGTGAGGTGTGCAAGATAATACGATGGGAAAAGACATAAAAATCCTCGCTTATATAGAGAATGCAAGTAATGATAAGACAAATCAGAACAGTTCCGCTTTGTCGAGAAAACATATTTATCAGACAGTAAAGGCGACAGCGTATAAGAATATGCCAAAGGTAATTAGAAAATGGGTAAAACGATAATAATCCTGTGTGATTTAGGTGTAGGTGGTGAAAGAGGTCGGGTGTTTGCCCCCACAGTAACGCTCCGGCTGTCACAGCTACGGAATATAAGGACGCTATGAAGGTGGTTAAGAAGTGGAAAAGATTGGAGTTAAGCAAGCGACATCAAAAGGATATATAGAGTGTCCGATCCCCGGATGTGCGGATTTTTCATATCCAACATCGAGATTACGGTGTGGCAGAGTGCAAGGTGGGGTACAATATCCCCTACAATCACGACAACGACAGGAGTGTGTAAGATAGTTGGATGGAAAAGAAAAGCGGATAGTGACACTCGGACTTGTCAAGCCGGAAACGAGCGACAAGTACCATCAAGGTAACGAAGTGCTTTCATATATATATATATATGGAACGGTAAAAGCGACCTGTTATAAGGATATGCCGAAAGTGTTGAGGAAATGGAAAAGAAAACAAAAGTGATCGGAGAAATGGATAATTCAGACGGAACATTTGAGAGTGCGAACAGAGTGTATGATGTAAAGGCATCCGCTCCAACAATCCCTACTTGTGGTGGTGGGGGAATTCAGCCGAAAGTTGTCAAACTCATAGGCGGTGTTGGAGAAGAAAACGAGTTCGGGAAACAGTTTCGGTAGCAACATAGAGTTTACGATAACAAGGAATTGTCCGTATCAATGACAAGTGTTGGTATAAATGGCTTATATCCGAGAAAGGTGGAAACGATGGAAGAAGAAAAGACGGTTGAAGATTATCTGATAACCGCAAAAGATGGTGAACAATATGGAATATTCAAACTATCTCCGAGAGAGTGTTGTCGCTTGATGAATTTCCGGGATGCAGATATAGACCAGATGTTGAATGTGAATAGCAATACACAAGTATATAAACAAGCCGGAAACAGTATTGTTGTGAGCGTTTTGGTAGGTATATTTAGTCAGCTTGGAATACAAAAGTGTAAGAAATGGAACGATATGACGGATGAAGAAAGATACGAGATTGTAAAGCCGGGAGAATGAGGATGATAAAAGTGATATACAAGTGTGACAGATGCGGAAAAGAGCGAGAAGTGGATAACAGAGAGTATCTAAAGGGCGATTTTGAGAAGTTTAAGGTTGGATATACGCATTTTAATGGTACACATGGCGGTTATCAATCGAACACGATAGATGTATGCGAAGATTGTCTGGCAGAGTTTAAGAAATGGATGGAGGGCGAAAATGACGCTGAAAAAGTTTTTGAAAAAGTACATTGATGCGTTTGCGGATGTATATAACAACGGCGAGTATCTCGGACAATCTCTTGCTCTGGATAAAAAATACAAAGAATGGCGAGTTGATAAGGTTTTCTGCGCTTATAGTAAGAGCGATTTGCGAAATGGCATTTTGGCTATAAACATTAAACCACCAAAGAAGAAAAAACATAAACGCTCAACGAACAACAATGTAGACGATCTAAAGAAGTTTGTTGATGCATATAAGGACTTGTCATATAAAACAGGAGTAAAGATTAGTAGTGATAAGGTCAGTATAAAAGAGAAAAAGCCTTGTGAATATGCCATGAAATGTCCAATAACAGGTAATTATCAATGTGTAAAATGGATGTTTACTGAATGTGATTGTGAATATATGAGAATCGAAAGTCCTGTATGTGCTTATTGTGATAAGCAGATTGAGGGGTAGATATGGCGAAAAGAGAATATGACAAAATAATGGGGAATACGATTGATTATAGCGAACATTATAGAGAGGTGAAAAAAGCATATTATAACTATGAGAAAGCTGAAAAGGATTTACATAAAGCGAAGGTTGAACTTTGGAAAGAAAAGAAAAGATACAATGAAGAAAACCGAAAAGAATTAGAATTGGTACGAAAAGAATTGAAAATTGCAAAAGGCGATTATCGAAAAATGCTTGAATTAAGAGAGTGGATGCTAAAAGAAATAATTGATGATAGTTGTGGTTGTTTTTTTTATATGAATTAAGAAAAAAAGAAAGGGGGTGATTGAATGTTTGGTTGCAAAAAGAAATCACAGACAGATGGAAAATACATTTGTCCTGAAATGAAAGCACTTAATTACGATTGTCCGGCATTGAAAGAAGCATTTGAGAGCAGATGCCCGTTAGTAGAATATGGTGGAACTTGTCAGATTGTTTTTGATGAAAAAGAACAAACGCGGGGAACGCTAATTATTGGTAATAGTGTTCATAAAGTGTTTTTGGCAGAAGTGAAAGGAGATAAAATTGTTAGTCACGGAAGTAGGAAAAATACATTCGGAATAAAGCGTTGTTGGAAGGTTATTGAGGTGTGAGAGGGGGTGATTGAATGTTCCTGAAAGTATGCGACACAGGATCGAAAGGAGTGAGTGCAAATGCCTGTAACACATAGAGAATCGAATACAAGGCTTTATAATATATGGGTAAATATGAAAGCACGTTGTTATAGACCAACAGGCAGAGGATATAAAGATTATGGCGGTCGTGGAATAATAATGTGTGATGAATGGAAGAATAGTTATGAGGCGTTCCGTGATTGGTCTAAAAATAATGGTTATCGTGATGATTTGTCAATAGATAGAATTGATAACGATGGAAATTATGAGCCAAATAATTGCCGATGGGTTGATATTTATATTCAAGCCAACAACAAAAGAGATAATAGATTTGTTACCGTTGACGGAGAAACAAAGACAATATCTCAATGGAGTAGAATAGTAGGCATAAACAAAAAGACAATACAGCAGCGACTTGACAGGGGTATGAGTGATGAAGATGCAATAAAGACACCTATATATGATTCAAAAATGATAAATATAGGAAAAAAATATAATCATTTAACAGTTCTGAAATACATTGAAACTAAAAATCATAACAATTACTTTTTATGTAAATGCGATTGTGGAAAAGAAGAAATATATAAAGGAAATTCTGTATTTACAGGGCATAGAAAGAGTTGTGGTTGTTCGAATGGAACACATAGGATGACAGGAACAAAACTTCATAAAATTTGGCTATCTGCAAGGCATAATCGTGGCTTATGCAAAATTTGGGATGATGATTTTACGGAGTTTTACAAATGGTCTACCCAGAACGGATATAAAGACGGTTTGATTTTGGGAAGAATAGACAAAAATAAGCCTTGCTCACCTGATAATTGCGAATGGTTGACAAGAAAGCAAATGCAAAACAAGATGACAAATTGCAACTTTTATGAGTGCAACGGAGAACGTCATACTTTATCAGAATGGGAAGAAATAACAGGAAACAGTTATGGTGCTATGAAAGAACGCATTAAGAAGGGTTGGGATATTGAATCTGCCTTATTTGCACCAAAAGGCTATAAATATACGGAGAATGGGAAATATGAAACTACACACGATAGATAGCGGATCACAAGGTAATTGCCATATCCTAACGGCAGATAACGGTGACATATTCATTATTGAGTTAGGAGTACAGGAAAAGCTGATAAAACAGGCGATTGATTTTCAGATTTCCAAAGTTGTAGCTGCTTATGTGAGTCACGTTCATAAAGACCATAGCAAGGCTTTACCGAGGTTTTATGAGATGGGGGTACGAATACTTAACCCATATCAGAACGGTGTCTTAAAAGGCGAATACGGACGTTACAAGGCTATATGTTTTCCGCTTATCCATGACGTAGATTGCTATGGACTATATCTGGAACATCCTGAAATGGGGAATATGGTCTATATATCGGATAGTTCCTATTGCCCTGTGGATTTCAGCAAACAAAAGCTGAATCATATCCTGATTGAAGCGAATTGGCAAGATGGAATGGTAGACTACGATAGTCCGAATTTTAAGCATAAAGTAACAGGACACATGAGTTTGCAGACTTGCAAGGACTTCGTTAAGCATAATGCAAGTAACGAGCTGCACAATGTCGTTCTGATTCATTGGAGCGAATCCACGATAGACCTAGACCATGCGGTTGAAGAAATCAAATCGGTTTGTGATGTGGATGTAAACGTGGTTATCGCAGAGCCGGGATTGGAGATCGAACTGAAAAAGGATGTGTTGTAGGATGAAATGCACGGATTGCAAATACCATTCCTATGTAGACGGTACACATTTTTGCGACAGCTTAAACGGCAAGCGGAAACCATTAAGAATAAACAAGGAAGAAACAAAGAAAGACATAGATTGCAAATGGTCGAGGAAGGAGTAACCAAATGGAAAAAGAGAGGTGGCAATTAATTTCGGTAAAGCAAGAGCCTTGTGAGGATGCTATTGACAGAAAACTGGTATGTGCATTTATAGACGGTCTTATCTCTGATGATGGGGAGAGGGAAAAGGGTTTGGAATATATAAGGTATATGCCATCCGTCACACCACAGTATACCGATGCGGAAATCCAAAAGATGCAGGAACTTGAACAGGCTGAAATCGAAAAGGCTTATGAATTGGGGAAAGCATCACAACAAGAGACAGGGCATTGGATATGGACTCTCGAAGATTGGAATAAGTGGGAATGTTCCGAGTGTGGGTTTACAAAGAGAACTGATGTTCATGTAGGTATTGGATATAAGTTCTGCCCTAACTGTGGTGCAAAAATGGAAAGTGAGGTATCAGATGCAGATAGTAATTGATATTCCTGAGGAAGAGTATGAAAATGTTAAAAAGGCAAGTGGTTGCTATAATTTTGGAGAAGCAATAGTAAATGGCACACCACTTCCCGAACGTCATGGAGACTTGGTTGACAAATATGATATCCTACACGATATTGATTGTGATGAAGAAATGCGTTTAGGAAAGAACGCAGAATGGGTATGTGAAGTAATACGAAATGCCCCAACAGTAATCAAAGCAACTGAAAACACAAATAAGGAGGAATCAAAATGAACAAAGTAATTTTAATCGGTAGGCTGACGAAAGAGCCTGAAATGAAGCAAGGAAACAACAATCTCGCTATGTGCCGTTTCACTCTGGCGGTGCAGAGAAGTTACAAGAACAAGGACGGGAACTACGATGCCGACTTCATTCAATGTTCGGCGTATAAATCGAATGCGGAGTTTATCTGCAAATACTTCCACAAGGGAAGTCAGATTGTTGTCGAGGGCGAATGGAGAACTGGATCGTATGAAAAGGACGGAGTTAAGGTTTACACGAATGAATGTGTTGTGAATCATTCCGAGTTCTGCGGAAGCAAGTCGGATAATGAGCAAGCGCAGACGCAGAAATCGTCAGCTCCGGCTACGAATGATACCGCCGACGATGATTTTGTGAAGATTGACACTTCGAAAACAGGGGATTTGCCGTTTTTTGATGCTTGATTAAGAAAGAGAATATGAAAACATTACAAGAGTTTGCTGATTTTCTGAACGGGTGTAGACAATGTGCAAGATGTAAACATCTGGCGTATGTTGAAGGTGTTGACTATATGGAATGTTCACTAGGCATCGAGGAAAACACAAAAGGCAAATGCGAGAAGTTTGAGAAAACGGAGGACGAATAAATGATCCTAGTAGACATGGAAATGCCGAAAGCGTGTAACGAATGTTGGCTATACAACGAAGATATGGAATGTTGTATTGTCGCATCTGGTGGTATAGCTAATCGTTTCGGTTATAATAATAGTACAAAGCCTGAATGGTGCCCTATCAAAGCAGAAATCCCCGACAACGTGACGAACGAGGACAAAGTATGGCGGTCAGATGCCATCGACCTTTTCGGACACGGATCAACGTATACATCGGAGGAAGCGCAGAAGATGATTAAGAATCTGCCGAGTGTGGAAGTGGAGGTATGCGGATTCCCGGAATCGAATGGGAAAGCATGAAATCAAAAACGCTTATTGGCGTTCGCAAGGTATCGAAGTTGTCAGGCATCCTTTACCGACAGGAGATTATATTCTTGTAAATGATGCTGTTCAGGATGTTTTGGATAGAAAGGAAAAACGTGGAATACCACCGAAATCTATGGATTTTTTAGGAACATATAATGTAACGATTGACGAAAAGGCTGATATTCAAGAATTGGTAAACAATGTATGTGGCAAATCACACGACCGTTTCCGTGACGAGTGCATACTTGCACAAAACAACGGCATCCAACTCTACATCCTTGTCGAAAACGAATCATTCACTATCCGAGGGAAAAATGTTGAAAGTCCGTATATCAGCAAGCTGGATGATTTGCACAAGTGGGTGAATCCGAGGTTGTGGATCAGAAAGAACGGTAGACAGGCATATCCGAAAGCAACAAGGGGCATAACGCTACAAAAGTGTTGCAAAACGCTTGAAGCAAAGTATGGCGTTAAGTTTGTCTTTTGCCGACCACAGGATGCCGGAGCGAAGATTATTGAGTTGTTGGGAGGAAATCAGGATGGCTGATACATCAAAAGAACTGAAAGAAAAGCAGACGAGCAATTTGCTGAAAGCAATCGAGTTAAAGAACACCGGGATCAATAACGGCAAGCTGGCGAAGATAGTTGACTATGTGATAGACCATGAGATTGCCGAGTTGCAATACGATGTGGTGCTTTTCGACAGAGGGAACGTAAAACAGAGGGATTACAAATTTCACGGAGGTAAGCCATGATTGGAGAACATAATTGCGGAAACTGTATGTATCATGTGCCGACAGACGAGCATAACCCGAAAGCATTGAGGTCTGGCGAAG
>Ga0326511_10003381_pt1 | contig 12837 bp, 33 predicted proteins | sample 0_2496_0518_D_FD_203701 | JGI IMG/M metagenome (GOLD analysis project Ga0326511, IMG submission 203701) | Bovine rumen microbial communities from UC Davis, California, United States - 0_2496_0518 | ecosystem: Host-associated > Mammals > Digestive system > Stomach > Rumen | place: USA... | reverse complement strand
TACGTTTAGTTACGTATATGATCAAGCTTATAATTTTTATTTAAAAATAAATGAAGAAGAATATAATGTAGTATATTGGGGAGATGAAAACTTAGTAAGTGTACATAAAGGAACATGTGAATGTGTTTGTTGCACTTTTAATGAATATCTCTCAAAAAAAGCTGCAGCATTTCTTTGTAAAAAATTTAATCTAATGAATAGAGAAATAACAAAAGACTCAGCAGTAGTTATATTATTTGACGCGCTGATAAAATTTAAGAAAATTAATTTTAACTCAAAAAAAGAAGTAGAGTTTTTAAAGTACTGTAACAACCGGGGAGTTTTCCCTGAGAAAAAAGACGATTATTATGTGGTGGACGGTTCTTGTAATTAAAAATCCATTATTTGCTTTATTATATCTTTGTAGTATTATTCTTTTTGCTGCAATGGCAGGAATTGTTGGATTAATTTTATTAATTTACCGAGCCATTACATACAAAAAGATAGATATAGATGACCACTATTATCACGGTGGAATAGGAATTGATCCTAAAACAAAAAAATGTCGATAACCCTACTCTTCGTAGGGTTATTTTTTCTTGTTAATTTATCTCGCGTCATAGCCTAAAAAGTGAATAAAAAAAACAAAATATGATTAATTTAGATCCAAACAGACCGACAACGCACGTCGTAATTGACAATTTTGATGAAATTGGCAGAGAGGGAGTCTATACGGGCTCCTACGAAGATTGTGTAGAGTTTTTGGCGTCTCAGCCAGATGCAGACATTGCAGGAATGTACGAAATAGTACCTAATTGGAGGAAACACTAATATGAAAAAAGATAATCTACTTACTAAATTTCCTGAGGACGTTTATAAACTAACTCCTTGGAACGATGGTTATTTAATTTATGATAAAACTAGATCAACTAAAAGATCTGTATGGAAATATTTAGGTTTTATTAAATTAAGTAATAATAAGTATATTTTTAATAATAAAGAGTACTCAGATCCAGTCAATCTTATTAAGGGCATAGAAGAGTACAATACTACTTTACCCTTTGATCCAGATATCTATAATCCTATGTGCCGGAACAATTATAGAATTGAGATGGCAACAGATGATTATCTTACTAGTCTTGGTTTTAAGAGAGGTGATGACGGTACATATATTTTGGAGTCACCCACAAATAAAACTATTTGTAAAGTAAATGTTAAAGTAGACTTTGACACTACAAAAGGCTCTGTTACTAAGACCCTTAAAGACTTTAGCTTTATAGAGTGTGAATTTAATGATTTAGATTCAGCAATTGGGGCAATTAATAGTGTAATTGCTTCGGATCTTCTCATTGCTCAGTCTGTGATTACTCGAGCACTTGATAAGATGAACTCTAATAGATCAAACAAGATTACTAAGACAAATATTGATTTTACCACTTTAAGTGTCGTTTCGACTAATTTTAAACAAAAATTAATTGAGCTCCTTGAAGACGAAGTCAAAAAATTAAAAGAAGAGTAAGATGAAAACAATTAAAGAAATTAATGATAGTTTTATTAAATTAAAGTCTGACGTTCTAGAATTTTTAAAAGAAAAATTAAAAAACACAAGCGAAGAAAATCCATTGCAGATTCAGGTTGAGCTTGGATTTGGCTTGTTTCATTCAACCGTTGACTTAATTTACATGAATGGTGAAGATGTCTTTATTCATTATTCAGACGATGATGATGACATGAATAATTCTATTGATGAGTTTCCTATAGAAGATATTCTTATAATAGCTAATAATATTAAATGAATAGTCTATACGTTTCGTATGAAATTGCTGTGCTTTTAGAGGAGAAAGGATTTAATCTTCCAACAATAGCATGTTACTATAAAGAATATCAGACGCTAGGTTTCTGTCTTGTTCCTACAGACTCCAATAATAGTGATTACACTAATGTTATTTCAGCACCGACCCATCAAGAAGTAGCAGATTGGATTTTAGATAAATATAAAATCTTTATAGAAATAAGACTATTGAAATACAAAAATAAATTCTATTATATGTTACATCATTTAGAAAATGATGAATCTATGTTGGGAACTGATTCATATGAAACTCCCTTTGATGCAATGGAAGCTGCTATTAAATATAAACTGAGCTCTTAGGAGCTCTCTTTTTTTTTGGTTTTTTAAAAGAAGTAAAATCCTCATGTATGAAAAGATTAAAAATATGGATGAAAAAGAAAAAAATTTATTAAGAATTTACGCTATTTTATCTGATAGATTAGACAAATATGTTTACTTAAGAGAAGACCCTCAAGGAAGATACATTGAGTATGCTTTCAAAGAGGGAGCTCCTCACGATAATCGTTGTTTAAGTTGGTATGATAAACCACAACCCAACGCTTATAAAAGAAATGGTCATTCTGTTAGTCTTTGTCATCGTAAAGTAGATAAAATATATCGTTTAACTGAATTTGCTTGTGATTCTCAAAATAAGACAGGAGATGATCATTGCAGTGCAGGCCATCCATGTAAAAGATGTTTAGATGGTTGGGCAGAACATTGGACGTATGAAGAACCTGTTAAATGTGCTTGTTGGTGTTTAGCCGAAATTAAAAAAAGTGAGTATAGTTCTATTTCTATCGACATTGAAAAAGCAGCAGAATTATTTCCACTTTTAATAAAATACAAGAAAAAAGATGAGTGAAAAAGAAAGGTGCTTATTAATTCGAGTTATTAATGAGATGTTTAGCTATGGTCTTAAATGCCAAATAATTAATGACCCACCAAATATTCCAAGAGACTTAGTCTATATTAAAGAAAAATTCCTAGAATATGGGTTATTTACTCTTGAAAGTAAAGGGGAAGAAGAGGTAGGAGACATCGAGGTTTATCTTTCTGAGATTCGTCCGTATCTTAGGCCCCTTTCAAGTATGACACCAGAAGAATATGAAGAAATGGGAAAAGCAATTCAGGAGAATTATATTTCTCCAAGCGGAGAAATGGGGCCTGGAGAATCACCATTAACTATTTGTGTGATTAATCAAGCTAATAATTTACTTGATTGGCTTCGTAAGAAACATTTTGATTATTTAAATTTAATAAACCAGGGATTAGCTCTTGAAGCACCAAAAAATTTATATTAATTATGTCAAAAGTAAAAGTATCTGACTCTCGTAAATTAACAACTATCCGTTCATTTCTCAATCTTGTAGAGGAAGATATGAAAACTGATAGTAAGAAAAAAGATGAGCTTGAATATAAAAGAGCTCTGGCTAGAAAGGAATTGTTAAATAGAATATTTAACTTAATTAGATAAAATGAGACATAAATATATTTTCTGTGGAGTAGTAAAAGGCTCTGATAAAATATCAAGCTTTAGATTAATTTCTAGTATTAGAAAATATAGTCTAGGCGAAGCTATTAGAGTTAATATACCAGATGATCTACAAATAGATCATTTCAGTGGAGATTCATACTCTACAACTAGTGACCATAGAACTTTAGATCAACTCGGCTGGGATTGCTATATCTTTTATAAGGGTAATTGGAGAAAATTCAATTATTTGAAACAATTTAGGCCCGGTGATTGGTATAAAGTTTTAGAATATATTTTTGGCTTATATAGATGTTATCCAGATACAATTGGATGGACAGACGATTTTGATTTATATAAAAAGTATGCAGAAGAGGGTCCTTTCAAATCAGAAATGGACTTATATTACCCTCCTTTTAAGGAAGATATAAAAGGATTAACATTAGATTTTAATCTAAAAGAGTATCCGTGGGAACTTCTTAAAGATGAAGATTGGTTTACTGTATATAAATCATTAAAAAATGACAAGTAAGAACTTTAATAAAATAATCAAAAAAAATGATAATAAAAATATGTTGAGTAAGATTATTTTCATCTGTTTCGCTATAATTGGCACTATTGGTGGTTCATTATATATAACAGAAGGACTAGACCTAGAAAAAAGAATAGCAGTAGGTGTACCTTTTGGTATATTTATGTTAATTGGGTTTATATTTTTATATATCTGGAGTGATACAAATCCTGATGAAGATGAAGACTGAACTTTTAAGAGAATTAAGAGAAACTGCTGCTAATAAAATTAATATATTTTTGAATAAGTCAACTAATGAATATTTGATAATATTTAATAAAAGCGTAGTTCCAAGAATGGTTGAGTATGATGGTACTCCGTCAGAGTATTTTGATATAGTCAAAAGATGTAGTTCTCGAAAAGAAGCAAAAGCTTTTTGTAATTTATATAGACGTAAATATATTTTATTAAAAATAGTAGATATTAGAAATAAAGAACACAGATGGTAACAAAAATTACAGCAATTATTGAACGTAGTAAGGATGGATTATATTCCATCTATACTGAGGAAGAAATCAAAGGTATTGGGCTTCATGGTTATGGTTCAACACCAGAAGAGGCCATTAATGATTTTTGGCTCGCCTATGATGAGTTAAAAGAAATGGTAGAAGATATTCCAGAAATTAGTGTAACTTTTAAACACAATTATTAATTATGAAATCAACTCCTGTATTATTTATGTTCGTAGCAGGAATACTATTTTTGATTATTCTTGCAATTATTTCGTTCGTTGGAGAACCCACAATAAAGTCCTTTCTTTGTGTGGCTCCAATTATAATATTAGGATTTTTCGTATGTCCAGTAATTTTCTATTATCGACAAAAGAAAGCATATAACAATGGAATTTGTCCAAAATGTGGCGGACCATTAGAATATTTTGATAGTGATAGTGGTGGCAATCCAGGATATTGCTGTAAAAAATGTCACGATTATTATATTTGGCTTGGTTGGTTTACTCCAGACATAGAAAAATGAAAAAGATCTTATTACTTTTCTTAATTATTATAACCACTAGCTGTGATTATAATCGCCCTTCTCAAGAAGGAACTGTTTCTCAGAAAGATAATTCTGTAATAAAACTAGAAGACTATGTTTGGTCTACTACTAAAGTAGTAGAATATGATAGTTGCGAGTACATATTAATCTTTGGTGATGGTATAACTCATAAAGGAAATTGTAAGTATTGTGAAGAAAGAAGGAAGAAAAATGAGGTTGAATTTTAAAACTTAAAATAATATGAACGACAATATAGCTAAATTAGAAGAACAACTAAGACTTGAAAAAATAAAAGAAGCAAAACAAAGAATACTTAATAATTATAATCAAGTCAAAAATACTTATGAAGGAAAGTGTTTTGCTAATGTTTCTTTTAAACGCAGGTTTAAATATTATAAAACAAATTATTTTTATATTCAATACATAAGTGAAGTTATACTATTTGATAGTAGCCGCAGTCACAAATTAAAAGCTACTGAGTTAGATCAATACCTAGAGACCTACCCAAATAGTATTGATACTATAGCCCCGGTTTTTTATGAAGATCGTGTTTCTATTAACTCAGGGAACTACTACCTACAAGAAGGGCGTGGCACTGGAATGTCATCACTTAATTTTGTGTTTTTGGATATAGGGAAATATGAAATAAAGAAAGATAAGTTTGATAAAGTTAAGTTTGAAATTGAACAGGCTTTCAAGAGAGCGGAAAAATCATTTGATAATACTAATCCACCAATCGATTACCTAAATACAAAAGATTATTTAGAGCAATTAGAAAAGTGTGGTGCACCGTTGGTTACACTTACACAAGATGAAGCCTATTGCCTAGACACTAATAATTTTCCATTTCTTTATGGAGATAAAATACTAAAAAGTGATTTATCGACTAAAATTATAGAAACCTACTTAACCGAAGAAAGAAAACAAGATTCTTTAGATACTGGATTTTATTGTAATGGAGAATATATTCCACCCAGTGGACTTCATAAAACACAAATAGAAAGACTTCAATCAATTTTAAATAAATTAAAGATATGATTAGAAAACCCGTTGTAAAAAGTCAAGAGTTTAGTACTAGAGAAGAAGCAGAAAATTTTCTTACTCATCGTATTAATGATGAAGGAGATTTATTTGAAGACTTAAAAATTGTTGCAGACAATCAGGGAAACTTTATTGTATTTTATGTTGATCGTTATCGTAGTTGTTTAATATGAAAGACTATAAGAAAGAGTTAGAAAATGTTCTTGATACTATTAGAGCATTTGGTGAAGCATACCCAGATAATGACCTAATTCAAGAGTGGATTAAAGTCAATTTTCCAAGTCTTAAAAAATCCAAACTTCAAAAATTAAAAGACGCCATCTTTAAAGCTCTTTCTAAGAAAGAGGCCAGAGACGTTTTGATAAGTGAAGGATTTCAAGTATCGGAAGCACTTGATTGGTTGAAAAAAGATGAAGAACCTGATTTTAAATTTAAAAAAGGTGATTGGGTTATTAGTCAAGTAAATACAAATAAAGATTTTGTTTTTCAAGTAGTTAATTCATCTACAGACGAAACAGGATCATCATATTATGAAATAACAAAAGGATTTCAAGGAATGACGGAAACAGTGTGTCAAGAATTCTTAGAAGATGAATATCGTCTTTGGGATATCTCTGATGCAGAGCCTGGAGAATTTCTTGCTTATCCAGACGGTTGTGTAGTTATATTTGAAACTAGATGTCAGGGAAAAGATAGTGGTGTTTTCAAATCTTATGCTTTGTATTCACCAAAGCCAGAGAAGGTTGAAATTAATAAAACCTGCTGCATTCTTGGTGTAACTCCAGCAACAGAGGGCCAAAAAGCACTTTTATTGAAAGGGCTTAAAAAGAATGGTTATGAGTGGGATGGAAAAAAGAGAGTAGTAACAAAAATAAAACCCAATGATATTTTCTATGATTGGCATTGGTTTTTATGCACAAAAGACTTTATTTACCATGATGCTGCATTTATAGAAAGAGGTGTGTATCGTGCATCCGATCTTGGAATATATGATGCAAATGGTCGTTTTTGGAACTTTGATCAATTTTGGGAAGACTCCTTTTTAAGCCATTTTAAACCAATAGTAAATCAAGATGAGTTAAATAAAAACATAAAGAAAGAGATAATTAATCTTGTTAAAAATCTCTATGGGGAAACTGATGACGATATTATTAAAAAAATCACCAACGATATTATTAAATGAAAAAAGATATATTAAAAGAGGTGCAAGATTACTTAAATTCTGCTACTCCAGAACAACTAGAAGAAGATAGAAAAGAAATAGAGAAGTGGAATAAAATTGGTCCAACAGTCTCTGAATATTTAAAGGGAAAACAACTATAACTATGAAAGCATATACTGACATAGAACAAAGCCACAGACTGGCAGAGATATTGCCACTTGCTAGTATAGATATGAGGTATGCACCTTTTGGCGATACCCATCCTTGGTTTATGGAAGAATCTCTGATAGAGAAAGATTCTATTCCTTGTTGGTCTTTGGCTGCGTTATTTGAAATAATACCAGTGATAATAGAACGTGCTGGCAAAAAATATCGTCGGAGAATGGATGAATCTGAAAAGGATTTCAATATCTGGTATGAAGAAATTGATTCGGGGCTTGCCCAATCAGACCTTGATATTATCGCCCCGAATATGGTAGATGCGTGTGTGACAATGATTGAAAAACTACATAACGAGAAATTACTATGACACAAGAAGAAAAAGATATTATCTATAAAGATGCATGCGGTAGATTACCTTACCATCCTTATGCAGCTTATACTCTTAATAATGGTACTACTTATCAAGTTCAACTAACTGGTGCTGAAGATGGTCATCAATACATAGATATTTGGGGACATATTCCTGATTATGATGTAAAACTTTATCTTCGGCCAATGTCAAATATGACAAAAGACGAAGAAGAAGAGTTGGATAAAATAGATAAAGAATCTTCAAGAATATTTTTCGACGACTTATTCGAAAGAAAAAAGAAAGAAGGAAGAGAAAACTTAAAAGGTTTCTTACCTGATTATCCTACTCTTGATTGGCTTAATTCTCATCATTTTGATTATAGAGATTTAATTAAGAAAGGGCTAGCTTTAAAAGCACCTGAAGATATGTACAAATTATGATAAAGTTTTTTAGTATTATGACAGAAGAAAACAAAAGATTATTGTTCTCTGATCTTAGTGCCAGAGTTCTATATAATCCTAAGATAAGATTGTCTTTTGATATTCATCATGTAGATGACTTAGGTGAAGAAACAATTGAACATCAAGAGGAGAACAGTGTTCTAATTGCTACCATTCATCATTATGATGATGGATTTATTGTTCTTAATGAAAGCCATAATTGGTTTGATATCGAAAATGTTAAACCATATCTTCGCCCTCTTTCTTCAATGACGGAGAACGAACTGAATAAATTGAGAAATTACACAGGTCTATTATATGATAATCTTGATTTAGCATCGTTTCAATATGATGAATCATCTTATAAGTGCTTAGATTTCTATCTTTCTGAAGTACCCGCAGAGGTTGTCATAAAGGTTTTTGATTGGCTTAATTCTCATCATTTTGACTATAGAGATTTAATTAAGAGGGGGTTAGCCCTAGAAGCTCCTGAAGATATGTATAACTAATAAAAAATATTATGATAATAGCATTTTTAATATTTTGGATTATTGGAATTATAGCAGCTTTGCTAGGAAACAAAAGAGTTAGGGAATATAAACATTACGGGAATCCAAAGATTTTTCTGGCTAGTGGAATATTTCTATGTATTACAATGTCATGGTCAATGGTACTTGCTCTTTTAATGAGTCGTGAATATATACTTCCACTTTGGCTATACCACAATTGTATGGAACATTCGGACGTAACATTTGAAGAAGAATATCTTGATGAAAATGGTAATAAGGTAGATGGATATCCATTTAGTGTTCATCATACATATAGGATATACACATGCCGGATATGTGGTAAAGTTACTAAAGAAAAACTTCAATAAAATTATGACAGAAGAAGAAAGACAATTACTATTTAAAGACCTATGTGCAAGACTGCCGTATGGTGTTAAAGTAAAAAATAAAATCGGCCAAATTCAGACATTATCCTTGGGTAATGCCGACCTAGCACGTTTGTTCTATGAAGACTCTTCAATAATAATAAAGAACTTATCACTTCCTTTGCTTCGGCCTATGTCTTCTATGACAGAGGAAGAGGATGAGGAGTATTCTAAAACTCTGTATGTAACTGACTATGGAAACTTCGTTACATCAGAGCCTACAACTAGAACATTTGACTGGTTAAATGCTCATCATTTTGACTATAGAGATCTAATAAGCAAAGGACTAGCATTGGAAGCACCTAAAGATATATATGAAAAAAGCATATACTGATATTCAACAAGGAAGAAAACTTGCAGAGATATTGCCTATTGAAAGCGCAGATATGAGCTATTTTTACAGACATTGGGAAATAGATATTAATTATGCAATAGGTGATAAAGAAAACTTAAGCTTTAGCTTTAATAAAGAACGGTATGAAAAACATAAAGACAGTTCTGAATACTATTACCTTCCTTGTTGGTCTTTAGCTGCATTAATGAATGTTATTAAAGGAAAATTATGTCATTATAATGATGAAAGATATTATTGTCAACTCATAGAGGAGGCAGAAGATTTTCCTATATATAGTACTTCTGAATATGATAATCCTATAGACTGCTGTGTAGAAATGATTACTAAAGGATATTGGGAAAATAGTAGCTTCGAATAATGTTCGAAGCTTATTTTTTCTTATGACAAAAGAAAAGACTAGAAAACCTCACAATTGAATAAAACATTAAAAAATAAAATATGGAATTATGTGGTAAACTTTTAGTAAAAAACAAAGAAAGTGCTCAGGCTATCGTTGATAACTGGGAAAAAGAAGAAATTTCTAGCTTTCTTACAATTAATGATTTTAAAAAGTTCCCTTGTGTATTTTCATATTATATTGATGAAAATAATTATGATATAACATATTCAAGCGAGGGATATTATAGTATTGTTTATCTTGATGATTTTGACGAAGAATAAAATTATGAAAGAAAACAAACAAACTATTAATCATAACATGGTAACGGTTGAAGTTACCTCATCTGAAGAGCGTAAATTTACAGGATATAAAGATAGTTATGATTATGATATATATGTTGGTGATGAACTTTATATTTGGACAAAGTATGTCGTTTATAAAGGCATCGTAAAAATAGTAGGTAATAAATACTACTATGTTGGTAGTAGAAAATATGATGGAGAAATATATTGGCATAGTATATATTTTCCACTTTCATCGTTTATGAGTGGTGATTATAATGTAGCTAATATCTCTAATTCAAATGTAAAAGTTGAAATAAATTCAGAAAAAGAAAATCCAACTTTAGAATTTCTTATGAGACTAATTGTATTTGGTCTTTTTGGTCTTGTAATATATCTTTTTACTACACTTTTATGATAACACTACAAAAAACAATCTACTTAAGTGGTTCAAACCGAGAAGAAGGCACAAGTGTAAAAACACCTGGTTTTAGTTGCCATCTTGAATGGGTTCAACGTGATGTATTTTCAGATGTAAAATTGGACGTTGAATATAATTTCAATAAAGAAAAATGGGAATTTTTCCCAAAGTACAAAACTGAAAATGAAGGGGCGTTAATAAGCTACTATAATAGTACTGATTGGGGCGGCTTAAGAAAATTATTCCCTTTTGTTAATAGAGATGAAAACATTGAATGTATTGTTACTATAATATTTGATGAAGCAGATGTTTGTAATTATGAAGAAAATTATAAAATCGATAAATACGAAAAACCCGTAGATTTTAATTTTCATGCTGAGTCTGATTTCTATGCAGTAACAGTGACTTATGATGAAGTAATGCTCAGTAAAGGAGAAAATCTTCTTGATTGGGAAATAGATAATGGTTATGTAAAATGGGATTGTTTAAACAGAAGTGAAAATGGTGCCCTTATATTTGACAATTCTCCACTTATGAATTTCTTCCCAGCATCATCTACAGGAGAACATTCAATAGGAGTTCCATATAAAGTAAAAATTATAGTTGATTCAAAAATATGAAAGACGAAATTATTTATTTTAGTGTAAACAACTGGTTTGAAGGTCGAGATTATCCACCTACTGATAATTTTAGAAAGTGGTTAAGAGATGATTTTCAACAGCAATTTAAAGATGATAAATGGGCAAAAGAAAATAAGCTATGTATCAATTTTGGATATATCGACATGAGCCAAAATTATACTATTGCTGCACCTCGATCTTGGGTTGAGGAGAATTGCCCGGAGTTATTGACAGATGAGGAATATACATATATTACGTGTATATACGGGAAAGATGGAGAAAAACGTATAGAACACAAAAAGAAATATTCTGATTTTGTAGATCATCCAGATTCATGTGGTGAAGTTTACGATAAATTTGGATGGCCTTATCCTGAATACAAAGAAGAAAACTTTGGCTCTAATTATTATAATGAAGAGCCAAATTATGATGAAGAGGAGGAAGATGAATCTGATTAAAAATTTACTTCTTTCTATATTGTTCCCTCCTGTAGCATTCGTAGTAATATCAATCGCATTAGTATTTGAATGTGCGTCTATGGAGAGATGGAATAAATATAATATAAGTGACGCTGGAATAATTATTTTATCTATTTTAGCTTTACCATTATTATGGATTGCTGTTATTTTTACTGTAATTAAAAGAATAATAATATGAGACTATATACAAACCTAGAACAATCAAAAAAATTAGCAGAGATCCTACCACTTGATAGTGCAGACTATTATTATGGAAATGGATCAACGCTAACTAAGCGTGAATGGTCAGAAACTGATCATGATGAAGATGACGTTCCTTGTTGGTCTTTAGGAAGATTATTTGAGTTGATACAAATTAACTGTAGGATAGAAAAAACTATGTTTGATCAATCTGGTATATTCCTATATGATATTTCAACAGAAGATAATGATTTTCGAACAGTCTGTCAAGAAGAACTGGTCGACGCTTGTATTGAATTTATCTTAGAACTTGAAAAAAGAGACTTACTATTTTAATATGGAAACAGCAGCATTTTTTGGAATAATATTTCTTATTATAGGACTTGTCCCATTAATACGTTATTCTATAAATGAAACTAAAGAAAAAGTATTTTTAATTATGATAAGTACAGTTTGTGGTGCTTTCATAATGACAGGATTAATTCTTTTAGTACTTATTTTGTTAGAATGAAAGAATATAATTTACATTGTGGAGACTATTTTGGTCAAAACGATAATGCAACAGAAAAATATAATAAAGAGCTCGTTCCATTATTAATGAAACTTGGTATAACCAAAGAAAAAGATTTAGATAAAATATTTAATGTTGTAGATGATATTGTATCTGAGGCTTGCATAAATGCAGCCAATGAAGCTATATGTGAAGAACATGAATACGACTAAAAATTATGACTGAAGACTACGTATCTTTTGAATTAGCAAAACTCCTTAAAGAAAAGGGATTTGATGAAATATGTAGAACTTGGTATTTTGGTGAAGATAGAGTTAATAATAATATTTTAATACCAAAAGATAAGTTACTATTTGCAGCAGACAACGAAAAAAGAAATAGTTGGATAGGATACCCTAATGCTGTAACTGCTCCAACTATTCAAATGGTAATAAAATGGTTACAAGAAATATATAAAATTATAATTATAGTTTCTCCATCCGTAACAGACGATGATGGTGATGCTGGTTGTCTATGGGAATATACTATTCAAAATAGATTAGATGTAAAATATAGATCAGAGTGTCTTTTTGAAAAAACAAAAGACGCTTATGAATCAGCAATAAAATATTATCTTGAAAATAATAATAACTTTTAAAAAATCAGAATTATGAAATTTGGACACGCATT
>Ga0326511_10003380_pt1 | contig 12837 bp, 13 predicted proteins | sample 0_2496_0518_D_FD_203701 | JGI IMG/M metagenome (GOLD analysis project Ga0326511, IMG submission 203701) | Bovine rumen microbial communities from UC Davis, California, United States - 0_2496_0518 | ecosystem: Host-associated > Mammals > Digestive system > Stomach > Rumen | place: USA... | reverse complement strand
AATAAATCCAGATGGCATAGTCCACAGTAAAGCATTTGAAGGTGCAGAATCAAACTGGGCACTGATGTAAACGTGTACAAATGCTCCAAACTTGCCATACCTGCACCCTCCGGAGTATTGTGATCCATTTACAAGTGTCGGTTGAACATATTCTGCCCAAGTTTTGCCAGTGATCAGCGGTGACAAATTGCTGTTTAACGCATTAAGCGCCCCATCAGGATCCGCAGTAAAAACCGAACTATCAGCGGTTCCTCCGGTGGCGGGGAATGCGCTTCCGCTTGTATTAACATAAAGCCCTTCTGCCAGCCCGTGATTATTATTTTTCAGATATGCATAACCGCCAGCAGGTACTGCTGCCGTAGCAGTGTCTCCTGTGACAATGATTGCAATACCTTTTTCCAGAGCGGTAATTGATGTATTTTGTGCTGTGTTCTGCTGTTCTGCTGTGGTGATCCGACCAGCCAGAACGCCTTCCTGGCCTTGTGCTCTGTTTGTTTCGGTGCTAATGGCGCTCGTATTTTCCGCTATTGCCTGATCTATGGTTTTATTTGAATTGCTATCTCTATAGATATTAGTTCCGTATAGAGTGACGGCTCCAGTCAAGCCGTTGATAGAAAGTACACCAGATGAAGAAGGGATATCAGCAGAAGTCAAAAGTGGCAGGGTGACTGTTGTTTGTTCGTCCGATGATACATAACTAATATACGCTTTTACCGTGTTATTAGAAGTGTCAAGATAAATGCTGGCTGTTCCGGTGCTGACTTGCCGGATCAATCCCCAATAATTCTCCGGGCTGGCCGTGTTAATATTGAGCATCTCTGCGGATAGATCTGTTATGACTTTAGGAATAACAACATTCCCTGTTTGGCCGTTAACAGATGTTACGGGATAGGCCGGGGGGTGACCCTCGTCGAATATCTCATAACGGTTTGTTCCTTCAATCCTTTCCATCCCGTTGGGTGTGAATTGTATTCCTCTTTCTGTTCCGTTGCTGATTCTGTAAATATTCCAGACATTTTCTGCAACATTTGGAAGCCTTGTCGACGCATCCTGATAAAGAATGATAGCGCCCGTTTCACCGTTTACAGATTGCACAGGAATAGTAATTGTGACAGCCCCGGTCTGCCCGTTTACCGATTGAACTGGATATGGCGGGGGGTTGCCCTCATCATACATTTCATATCGGTTGGTGCCCTCAATTCGTTCTGCCCTGTTGGGCGTGAACTGAATACCGGAGGACTGACCCCCAGAAATCCGGTGGATGTTCCATGTTCCTTCTGTCACTTCTGGAAGAGTGACGATAGCATCTGGGAAAACTCTAACATTGCCAGTCTGCCCATCCACAGAAAGAACCACATTTTGTGGAGGGTTTTCGGGGGAATATGCTTCTTTGATTTTTTGAAGGATCCAGTCGAGATTTAGTTCATGGAAATTAGTATAGGGGAACTGTTCAAACAAATTAACCACCTCCTTAAATTTAATATATCATAATGCAGAAACGGTTTTTGAACTCTTCTGCAATATAATCATATATATTTATTTTTTTCGATATATCGAGTTCTGATTCCAGCATTGCTTGAGAAGTGGTAACGCCTATATTCCCGTGAACTCTCAGCGTTCTACTGCCCTCATCAGATATTTTTTCTCCGTGAGTCAATTCATTTGAATTGCTTTCAGTCCCGCTCGCTGTTGTGCTCTCTCTGTCAACCATATTAGCCGAATCGAATCCGGCAGTTTTATTTAATTCATTGGTTGAGGACTGACCAGATAAAACGCTTGTGTCTTTTCCGCTGTGTTCTCGATTTCCTGTTGTGGTTTCGGATTCTTGCCTATCATAGTTTTCTATAGGATTATATTCTAACAGGGTTGCATGATAGAACCTATCCCAAGACATAGCACGAGTAGCCGACCAAAGAGAGATCGCTTTTTTCAGGAAGCCTGGAGCGGGATAAATGCATTCCAATTCTGCACTTTCTAGAATGATAGTATCAATCATTTTTTCTCTGTCCACCCCTGTAGGCAGATAGAGATTTTCAAAAATTGTATTATCATATTCATATAAGCCCATCACTGTCAGAAGTGCCATTATTAACAACCTCCTCTTTATGTGGGTTGATTCTCCATTCTACAGAGAGAGACAGATTAAACATTTCATTAGTTTTATCTATACCGTCTTTTAATTCTTCCAACCACATATCTGCCCGAAGCGATGTTTCCGCATTATTAGAGTTAACCTCATCTGATATCATGCGCTCTCGCTTTTCTGTGTTTGTGTTTGGGATCCCCAACTCCGTCAAAAACTGATTTTCAATTTTCCTCATGTCTGCCAGAATCTGATCTGAAATATATAAGTTTTTGACATTCGCCACAAAAGGAGTCCACGGCGCTTCCCCTGTATCTGTGAAGAGGTTTTTGTCTGTAATAACGGCGGGGTTTCCTTTTGCCACCTCATCAAACATTTTTTTGTAACTTTCTGCCATTGCTTTTCCGTTAGCTGGAAAAATAAATGCCGTATGAGTGTTAATCAAATTCATGCCGACTGACTGAGAGCACAACGCCAGCATATCAGCATAATAATTAACAACATCCATGATTCCTGAATAATCAGGTTGCAGTTTGATAATTGTGCAGTCAATATCAATTTGTTTTCTGGCGATCCCCGGCAAAAGGGGATTCGTGATAATAGCATATGATGGATGATAAAAGACATTATATCCCCCAAGGGTTGCTGGCTGGGGAATAGTCCCGAATCTGTCAGTGTTAAAAACAGCCACAAAGCCCAACCCATAAAGAGTATACAAGAAAAAATCTTTGTCCCATGCTTTCGGGAGAGTCCATTTAAAAACCGCAATCGCCTTTTGCAGAAGGTATTTTCGGAAAAACCGTTGCAATCTGGCATCTTTGCAGTGTACTGTCGATGGACTGAAAGATGAATTATATATATTTTTATCAATATAACTCGCTGGAATATCTATATTTGACATTTTTTAATAATCTCCTTTCCTGCTTTGCCATGAGCATATATAGCCAATAAGGCTTTACGGGTTCGGGCGGTTCTGGAGGTTCGGGGGGAGTCGAGCCTATGCAATCCACCCATACCACAAAAGCAGCATAGTTCCATGCGCTCGAATCATATGCAGATTTATGAACTCCCCCTCCCGGGACGCTTGCAGAATCTCTTCCCCCCGACTGCATCACTTCATTATTCCCGCAATATATACCCACATGGACAAAATTCCCGATCCCGTCCCCTCTATAATATGACGGAATGGACGGGTTGCCATCCTCAGATATTTGATGGAAAAGCAAAGCCCCGGCAGGAATAGCCCCGTATAATGCAACACAATTTTCGATTGTGTCCTTATACCACAACACTGGACAGGGGTTTTGATTATTTGGGGAGGTTGTTTGAAAAGTCCAATCCGGATAGGGACGGACATTCATTCTCCACAATGTATTTGTTCCGGATCCTTGACTTGAGGGGTTGCATAACGTATCTGACGGACTGACAGATGATATATCCCGCCATACTTTTTGTACAAATGCATAACAATCATATTGGTCATATGGCATATACTGCCCATCATATGCAAGTGCCAGATCTGAAAAGGCTTGCCCTGTTATCCATCCTTCGACAGGTTCTGGCGGTTCTGGGGGTTCGGGCGGAGTTCCGGAAAAATAATCATACCAATATCGGGCGTTTGCTTGTCTGGTAGAAACTACACTATAAGTGCCCTCATAGTGGCACATAAAATAATAGGCAAGCTGTTCTGGACTATCTGTCGATTCTGCATACTGGGCGAAAGTCATTTGATGATGGTTTCCGGTGACTGATTCTGTCGGTTTCCATTTCGCGGGGGTTTCGTATTCCCATGTCAACCGATCCATTTGAATCTGTCCCTCATACCATTCCGAACCATGACGGTATGCATAGGATACTAACTGATTTGCAATCGGTTCAGTGCTGCCTAATCCGAGCCATTGTACTAACCCATATGCCGGACTTGTGCGGGATAATGCATACTGATTTGATATATCTTCCAGAGTCGCTCCCCCGTTGGGGAACGAACTTTTGGGATAAACGCAAGCCGGATCAAGACACGACTCGTACATCATATTGCCTATCATGCCAGCGATTGCGTTTATAGTCCATCCAAGTGCGGAAAATGTATTATAAACGTTCTGAGCGTTTGTTTGTTGATATGTGCTTGCTGTCCCGGAAGATGGCCCGACGTCATACTGATTAGCCGATACATACCAACCATTTAAAAGTTCGGCACTCATTCGTAATAAAACCCTTCTGCCATATACTGTTCAATCATGGTTTTTTCGGACAACATACACGGGGCAGAGATCCGGGGATTTTTGCATTTGATATATCCGGATAAAGTGTTAATAACCCTCTGAGTAAGCAACGGTTTACCAAGAATGTTATCACTTGCCCCTGTAATAGTTGCAAATCTTGTCACGATAACAGGATTGATAACAAAGTTTACTAGAGATCCCGTTGCACCTGTGGTGCTGACTTTCGGAGTGTTTGCTTCCACTGCCGACAAACACAAGGCGGTTGCTGTTGCAGTAGCAACCCCCACCAAGCTGGAAGGGGGATTTGTTATCGTCTGCAGAGCATGAGTATAATCAGATAGTATCTGAGCTAATTGGATAGGCACACCAAGCAAGGCTGTTCTTTCCGTACAGTATGCAACATTCCCTGTGGCGGTTCTGAAGCCTACTCTCAGCGTTGCTTCCCCGGTCAAGATATCTATATGGCAGTCATAATGTACAACATTGCCACGAGCACGGAAAGAAGCGTCTAATGGAATCACCCCGAATGGCGGCAGATATAATGTATATTCGGCATAGGGGGCAAAATTCAAATAGTTACCTCTTGCTATTTGTGGGTGATCTGGCAAAGTGGCGTTAGCAGTCAGAACCCCGGTAACATATAGGGAAACTGAATGAGCACTGACACCGGTATCCCAATATCCTACTTTTACCGTTGTACTTGTTGTGGCAACTGCTGACAGGGCTAATGGCATCCACATACAGGAAACAATATACTGGAATGGATTGAACAAACTTTTATATAATCCCTCGCCAACCTCTGTTATAGATGAGCTTTGCCATATATTGTTCGAAAACAAGAACTGCATCAAACTTGATAGTTCTGCAGTAGTCATTGCGTAGTAGGTGACTGCTCCAATTCTTCCCCCAACAGACTCGCCTGAAATGACTCCCAGAATGAAGCACCCGCCCGAAATTGTTAAACCCGTCCACGGTGCGGAAATGGCAGTGTTTATAATACTATAATTATCGGTTGCGGGGAACATTGCATCAATAACCGCCCCGTTATAATCACTTTCGGCTCTTTCCACGAAAGCCGAAGTAGAAGCAATCACCCCACGCCACGAGCCGAGCGCATCTATTGAGAGGTTTGCTTCCCAGCACCCGCCGACATATACCCAATTATCTATAAAATAATAGCGCTGAAATTTTGCGATATGAGCATAATTATATGCAACTGGAGCAACTGTTGGCGATCCAATCGCAGTTGGTGTAATACGCAAAACTGGATATAAAATATCCGTTGGATCTTTTAAAACCACTTCTGTCAGATCCAACCCGGCATCAGGAACAGCCGTACTATTTACTCTTTTGTTATAGGAGTACAAAGTAACATGCATTTTAATACCTCATGGGAGGAGGAGGAAAAAACCTCCTCCTCCTATTATCATCAGTCAAGAAGAAGAACAGCAGATTTTTCAGTAAGATCCTGAAATACCTTTTCCCGGGCATGAAGGAAGATATTTCGATAGAGCCCGCTTGCGTTTTCCATCGTAGGCACAAGCCGCCGATCGAGAATTGCATATCCGGTTGCATCCTCATCAAAGATTAGGCCGAAAATGTTACCTTGGGAAACCGCTTCCCCGGTCACTGCCACCCCGGAAGTATTAGTATAAACAGGCGTGACATTAACGGTATCGGGAGTCTGGATGGACTGCCAGAAATTAACACTTTCCACATCAGCATAAGTCAAAAAGTTATCATGGAAAGTATCAGCAAGAACACGAGCAGAAATCTGATGTCTTGCGGGGGAGTACAAATACACTTTCTGGTTCTGGTAGGGAGTGTGACGGAGAACAGGCTTCCCCGTGATAACCGTCTGAAACATTAAACTGTTTTCGGTCATCAGATCAGAAATCTGTGCAACTCTAGCATATACCCATTTCATGAAAGCGGGGAAGTTATCCGGAGCGTAAACGCTCTGAGCAGTCAAGGAAAGCCCGGTCTGAGCATTGTATTCAGTCAGCAGATGAACAACCCGCTCTGACTTGTTTTCCGTAACCAGCGCACCAATCATATTAGCAATCAAGCCCCGGCTTATAGCATCTCTGGACATTTCAAGCCTGTTTGAAAGATTCGTCATAATAAGACTGAGGAAAGATCCAAGCTGCTCCGCCCCGGAAAAAGCGGTTTCAAGCTGAGTTTCAGTGATTGTAACATGATCCTGATAAACCGACTGCCCATAAAAATTAGTTTGCAGGACATTCGGTTTTTTGATTTTCCACTGATCCACCATTTTACCGAGTCCATCAGGCGGATTTTCACTTGCGTCAAAAGTGACAGGGTATTTATAAGCTTCATCGTCTGCCCAATCAGAATCAGCGATGGACAGTTTACGCATATACCCGCCCCACCTGTCAAGATCCTTTTCCAGTCCTGCAAACTTAGCGGAATATGGACGGATTGCAAAAATAGTCCTGCTTATAACATTGCTAATAGCATTATAAACAGCATCTCTATTAGCATTCAGCGCCATCTGACCAACGGAAATAAATTCCGCTGTATTTGTAGGAGTAAGCACATCTGCCCCGGTTGCCTGATGGACGATAGAATTCAAAACAGTAGCGATTTGCTGAAAAGTCATATTATTTACACTCATTTATTTAATCTCCTTTTTCTCATATGCTGGACGAATGAACTCCGCCATGATTTTATCTGTTTCTGCTTCCGGATCTGCAATTTTATCCACAGAAGCAGTTTTTATATTCTGGCTCTGGATAGTTGCAGTGAGTTTTTTAATTTCATCCCTGAGACTATCAAGCTCTGTGGGAGAGTCCGGAGCGGGAGCGGGGTTGGACTCCTGCTCCGGAGCTTGTGAGGGTGTTGGATCCGGAGGAGAGTTTTGTTCCGGATCTGGGGCGGGTTCTGACGGGGGAATGGGTTCATCCCTCGCCAGAGCCATTATTTGATCTGGTGTAAAACCAAAATTCATCAGACTCTGGATTTCTTCAAATTTCATTTGCAATTTCCTCCATTTCTGCAATCAATTTCTTCATATCATTTATAAGAGACAAGATTCGGTTTTTTGTTCCTGTTCCGTGGACGGTTGCGCCTGTGTAGTCGATAAAAGATAACAAGCTGACATGACTCCAACCATTCAAGGTTTTCGCAAACTGCACACCTCCCGCCGTACTGTTTATAATGTTTCCCTGTTCCAATCCAACATAGATTCCGACATGATAAAAATTCCCAAGTCCATCTGTATATCCTTTTTCCTTTTCACCGCCATCATTCCGACACTTGAAAACAAGCGCCCCCTGAGGAATAAGGCCAAATGTTTTTTCACATTCGCTTTTTGTTCCCCGCCATTGGAAGTAGTTTCTATACATGCTGTTTGAACCCTTCCAATTATAAGCGGTTCCGTTAGGTTTGCGGATTCCTAAGTCATAAATGACTTTTTCAACAAATCCCTGGCAGTCCATTTCTGCATAAGGCTTGCCAAGATAGCCACCCTTAACGGCTTGCTCCGCCAGTCTCTCTCCGGTTATCATTTTCCAAATCCCCTAACTTGTCAATCAATTTTTGCATGACCAAGGTATTATTCTGGATTGCTTCAGACATTTTATCTTCAGATGCTTTGTGCTCGTCCCGCTCCTTGTTCCAAAGCCAGAAAGTCGCAATAAGGCATGCCATCGGGATTCCAAGATTCTGCACAACAGTAATAATATCCTGCATCATATCACCTCGCATAAAAATAAAGGGCGGTAAAAGTCTCGTGAACTCGCCAGTTCTTCCCCGCCCTTCTGGGGCTTGCGTTGGGGAACTTTTACCGCCCTCTATTATAATATGTTAACCGTTTTTAATTGTCAACAACATCAAAATCTGAATATTTGTTTCCTTTTTTGCTTATGTTGAGCTTGATAATGATTTCCGGCTTCTCTTCATCCGGAAGAGTTCCAAAGGCTTCATCATAAGCAAGGAACTTCTGAATAAAATTCTTTGTTTCGCTCTTGAACAAGTCCCCGCTCTTCCCATCCTTGATAACCAGAACAACGTGAGTTTTTTCGTCGCTTCCCTCGTACTCGTGAGTATGAAATGCGACCGGATGCAGAATCTCCCCTTCACAATCTTTCACATTAACAACATCACGAGAATTCATCGCTTTAAAAATTTCCACTCTTGACAGTTCCATTTGTTTAACCCCTCCAATTATTTTTTATCCGGTTTCCCGGCACTTTAAAATATAGTCTAACCGTTTTCAGATTGCAACACTTTTTTCAATTTAATTCAATTTAAAATATTCCCGAAACATTATTTCATTTTCGTAACTTTCAAAAACAAAATTTTGTTTTATCAGATAAACCGACTTGAGAAAACCAAAATCATTTTGGAAAAGCTTTAAAGGCATTCCATACCCGTCATATTTTGGTTGCTGTGTAACACTTGAAATATAATATTCTCCTGTTGACTTGTGCTTATAAATCCCGATTTCACCAACTGAAACTATATGTTTATACTCTTTCAGCGGTTTACTTGCAATCTTTGTTTCGTCTGTTCTGAAAGCATTATCTATTGCCATCTTTATAAAATCATTTCCCGCATTTTGATACAATGCAGTCTCTTTCTTTTTTTCGCTAATGGGGGATTGCAAAAGTAATATAATACTTCTGGTTTTATCCCTTGATCTATATATCATTTCCCCGGATCTTATCATTTTAATTGCTTTCCGCATAAAGCCCCAACCGACAAAATAAGGATTCACTAACTGATTTGCATTCCCCAACATGAAACACTTAACAGCAGCATCACCGGAAAGTTCCCTGTTTCGGTTTACAGTCTCATAAAAATTCAAAAATCCATTGAATTCATCTTTGATGGGTTTTTCTCCTATCATCGGAACGCATTCATCAAAAACAATATAGTCGTACCCCGAAAAATCAAACCCTCTCACCGTTGCCAGTGTTGACAGAGAACAGCCCAGGGCGATAATTGTATCATCCCTCTTGAATTCTATCAAACGCCCCGCCCTATCTGGCTTGATTTCAATTTTTAAATCAGATGCAATCTTGCGGAAGGGATTCCCTGATTCTGTCCCGCACATGTCTAATTGTGTCTGTAATCTACGGAGATATACAAAAGGCTTCCCCTGTTTAATCAAGTATTTGAAAAGACCGTAGGTTTTACCAACACCACGAGCACCAATCACCATATTAAAAATACTACCCAAGTTATCAATATAACTCCAATCAACCCAACCTTGTTTTGTGTACAGTTTCATTTTTTATTCCCTCTTCTCTATATAATCCCCATACAATAACACATCCGTCAACAAGTCTCTGTAATCGTCTGAATACCCCATTCTGTATGTTGTCGGTAAAATTGCGGTATTAGGCGTTATATATACGCTCTTTCCACTCTCCGGATCTGTATAATTAAACCAGTCAATATCATTATATACCGACATTGTTCCGCCAGCGTCCCGCCAGATCATCCCCTCTTTAAAGTTCTCCAGACAACCCATTTCTTCAACCGCAATCGGAAGCCCCGTCTTTTCATTTATTGCAGTGCTAACCCCCGAAGCAGTCACTTTCATTTTGCATCGGGGGAAGTTCGGACAAGTATCTGCATATTTGCAGGAGCCTTTGATAAAAGCATACTTTTTTGCGCCCTGGGTGATGAACTTGTCATAAGTTCCTTCATATTCAAACACGCCCATATAGTATGAATTCCCTTTCCGATCTTTCGCCCATGCCCCGTTTTTTCTTGCCAGCTTCTCCCGCTTTTTATTGATTTCTGTTAAATCAAGCTGGCCTATTACTTTTACACTGTCAGTATCACAATAAACCATTCGATTCCCAGCCCGATCTATAGCTTCCTGCAGCGCTTCTCTTGCGTAGCATGTTATATATACTCCCCATTGATATGGGAAGGGAGCTTTTTCAAGCGCTTTTTCTGCTTCTGCAGGAAAATCATATAAATTCCGCTCTGTGTACTTCCCGCCATCAAATAATATTTCTGAATGGATGGGATCTTGACAAGACATCCCAAAAACAGCATTCAACAGTTCTTTGCTTCTGACATATTGATATTCCTCTTCCTTATCTTGAGCATGTTTCAATCTGGTTTTTGCTTCATAAAATTCCCGAATAACATTCCGGTAATTTTCCGGCAGATAGTCTTTTTTCGCCACCATAGCGGAATAAACTTTTATATATTTAAAATCATACTGTTCCATTATAATTTTCAAGTCTATCTCCGTCACTGTGGTTATGCAATACTCAGCGTGTAGAATTCTACCATTATCAATCCCATCTATAAAACCTCTACTTTTTGTTCTTGATAATGACAGATAAGGAATCGTAACATCATGCCGTAACTTTAAATCAACAAACCCAAGCCGAACAACCACAGCATAACCCAACCCGATAAACTTAAATACTCTTTCTAATGAAAGATTATTATCCAGAAAACGAAACTTCCCCATCGGGAAACGCTTTGTCAGTTGTTGAGCTGGGTAACAACTAGTCATATCATATGAAGAAACGTCATTTAGAATCTTATTTGCATACTTTCTGTTTGCATGAGTATTTCCACCCCTGAAAGCTTCCCTTAACATTTTATACACTTTGACATCTGGCTTCATTTCTTTAATCTGTAGAAAGTTCGGTTTGATTGCGTCTTTGCATTTCCTCCGAACGTATCCAGTGCTTGTTAAGGGAATTGTTTGAAGTGTATCACCTTCTTTCTCCAGTCTAACTCTCATCGCCTTAACCAATGAGCGCACATCACGCACACAATATTCGGTTTCATATTCAGATAGGGGAGTCCATGGGAAACGAATCTTATCATAATCAAATTCTTTCCCGCTAAGCTTCTCCTCTTCAATCCCCATTTGCTTTATAAAATGAGCCAGGCTCATATTCGTTTGTAAATAGCTACATCTGAATTCTATGCAGTCAAACATTCTCGCATATAATGGTTTTCTGGATTGACGGAAAAACACATCTTCATTCTTGAATTTATAAATCCCAGCTAACCATGAAAACTCATAACTCAAATTGTGCACATAACACACAAGCCGGGGGACAAAAGGAGTATTCATTTCCATACCATATGCCCGGATAGCGTTAACAAGTTCACCGATCATCTGCCAGAATTCTGCCCATGTCCGACCCATGATTGTTATATCTTCAATTTGAAACTGCCAGACATACATGAAGCTGTGAGAATTAACCTTTTCCCCCTTCTTAAGCGGGAAATCAAGTCTGCTCGTTTCAATGTCAAAGGCAGATAAACAGTTGATAATATGTCTCCCTCCAGCCATGTTAGGTTTTCTCCGGGGGAGAGGGTTTAAAAGCCCCCCATCCCGGAAGATGCTTATAAAATTAACCTCCCCCACATGATAAATCATATCATTTTATCCCCTTAACCACTTTTCGCCATTGATCCCGCACTACTTGAGCAAAATTTTCCCGCAATTCCTCCGGATTATCTCTCACCATTTCCAAATATAAACTCTCTCTGTCCGCTTGAAATCTATGGAAATCTTCAACCAGATCTTTCACGGCTTTCGGATCCCGTTTTATAGCGGTTTGAAAATCATCAATAAAATCATCCATAATATAATATTTTGAGTCTACCACTTGAGAAAACCGAACTTCCATATATTCGATAAAATCCTTAATATTCGCATTCGAGATATTAAGCTTTAACTTTTTAGCTCCTTTTAAAAATCCCCTCTGCCGAGCGGTATATTTTGATAAAATATCTTCACGTCTTTGCTTCTGACGCTCTCTCTTCTCCCGCCCCTTCACCTGTTTCTCTGTCAGTGTTACAATTTTTCCACCCCGCCCCGGAGCTACCTTGAGTCCCTGTTCCCTAATAGATCTGAGTGAAGTGGACTCTATGAAGCTTCTTAACATCTGTTCCGCTTTGCCCCGCTGAGATGGGGTTTTCAGTTCTGAGCTTTTCGGAAGAGTAATTCCCGGAAGAACTAACCCCTGTGCATCAAGTCTTTCAAGCCTTTTTGAGACAATCCCCCGGAGTCTACTATATTCTGACCTTGCCATTTATAAAACCTCCATTTTTTTATAATTGATAGTCCCAACATAGACATTATATGTTAAAGGTATCAAAAATCCTACTTCGTCACCGTCTTTTCTTTCCCGAAACCAGCGGAAAGAACCGGAAGTATTATATATGCCGATCCAGTGCTGCCCCGGCTTGTCATATAATCGAATCATGCCTTCTTCTTTGATTCGGTTATATTCAATATGAGTCATAAGCCCATGAGCAAGGATAATTTCACCAGATGGATGCAACCACGCACCCATCCGGAGAAAATGCAGATCCGGTTTCCCCATACGACCGGGGAGACAGGAAAGTGTATATTTATAGTTCATTTCTGCTCATCCTCTCCCGGATTCCTCCATGATTTTATGGTTAACACCTTATTGAGATTCGCATTTCCTTCATTCCATAGGATATCAAAAGCAACTACATCATGCCCCGCTGGCAGAATATCCTCAAAATGTAGTTCCTCTGAAAACCAGT
>Ga0326511_10003377_pt1 | contig 12841 bp, 18 predicted proteins | sample 0_2496_0518_D_FD_203701 | JGI IMG/M metagenome (GOLD analysis project Ga0326511, IMG submission 203701) | Bovine rumen microbial communities from UC Davis, California, United States - 0_2496_0518 | ecosystem: Host-associated > Mammals > Digestive system > Stomach > Rumen | place: USA... | reverse complement strand
ATATTACTGCAAAATGGTATCTGCTACACCTAGCATTAATAGTGTTTGTTGTACTAACTATTATAAGTACAATAAGCGTAAAAAAATTAAATGACGAATATAACGAGCTTTATAAGCAAGCAGAGCAAAAAATCGAACAAGATGATATACAAATAAAAGAGTATATTGAAGAAATTAACCAAAAAAACACATATATTGAATGGTTACAAGACCAATTATATTTATACCAAGAAAGTGAGGTGAAGTAAATGCCAACAGATTTTGGTAGATATGAATCACACCAAGTTTATTATATGGGAAACTGGGATAATGAAGCTAAAAAAATACAACTCGAACCAGTTACAATAGACGAGGCACAGCCATCTGGAGTCACAGTAAGCACTCAAGGGGCAAGTCAAGGAATAAAACTGGAAATTCCAATAGAAGATGCTAAATTTATTGAAAAACTAAAAGAGCCCGATGAAACTGTCGGAAGCGCCTTGGAAGAATTGAAAATAAAGTTAGAACAATTTAAAAAATCAATGTGTACATATGGCGCAAACATTGATACAGAAACACTTGCTAAATGTGTATTACCAAACGCAGCGTTCACAAAATTGCAAGAAGAAGCAGTGAAACAAGCAAGACAGCAAGTAGAACGACAAGCGATACAATATTATAAAAATAAATTAAAGGAGAAAATGAAAATGGAAAAATGTAAATTTAAAGTGGGAGATATGATTAAAGCTATAGATAATAGCTATTCTTGTACAACTAAAGCAAACGAATGGAAAGGAATAGTAACTAAAGTAGATGAATATTATTTTGATGCTAAAACAGTTTCAGGCTTGGGTAGCGACAAAGACTATATATATTGTAGGTTAAGCCCAGAACATTTTGAATGTATAAGAGGAACTACTACAGTACCTAATTTAGACCACTATATCATAAATGATGGGGCAACAATTCTATTCTGGAGTGACGGAACTAAAACAATAGTTAAAAGAACTCAAGAAGATAAATTTGATAAGAGAGTAGCTTTCTTAACTGCATATTTCCAAAAGAATAGCGGATTAAGTAGAACAAAAGCTAATAAATTCTTAGCAAATTTAAAAGTCGAAGAACCTAAGGAAAAAACTAAAAAAGTTACGAAGGTATCTAAAGCAGAAAATCCAATAGAAGAAGTTAATTTAGAAGAATTAGTAAAAGAAGTTAAAAAGAAAAGAAAAGGAGAATAGTGCAATGATAGGAGGAAAATATTCTTGGAAAGTCGGTGGTTTCCACCCAAAAGCAGACGCTAATAAAATTGGGACAGAAATCGAAACCATAGAAATAAAGACACCCCAAGCAATTGTAGATTATGCAAGAAGTAATGAAACTGAGTTGCATAAGTGCTTTGAATGGGATGACTCTGTAGCAGCTGAGACTTACAGAAGAGAACAAGCAAACACTTTACTAAACAACTTAGTATATGTTATTCGTGAAGATGTAAACTCTGTTCCTAAAGAAGTTAAGGCATTTGTAAACACAAAAAAGAAAGAAGAATATAAGCCAATCGAATATGTATTGAGAAGTCCAACTGAATATCAAAAACTAAAAGACAAAGCAATGAGAGAACTAATGTCTACTAGAAACAAATATTCAGAAATAACTGAATATCAAGACATATATGAATTGATTGACGAAAAAGCAAAAGAATATCTAAACATATAAAGCACGGCAGGCATTGTTCGGCACAGCTTGGATTGTATTGTACTGTGTGGTTCTGTGTGGTAAGGCAGGTAATGTGATGTAATGTAATGTAAAGCACTGCAATGTGCGTTACGGTGAGGCGCGGTATGGCAGGTATTGTAATGTTTTGTAATGCGTTGTATAGTTTAGCGCGGTCTGGTATAGCTTGGCAGGTATGGTATTGTGGGGTATTGTATGGCGGGGTCTGGTTATGCAATGTTGTGCAAGGTACGGCAGGCACGGACAAAATTTAAGATAATGTAAAGGAGAAATGAAAAATGGCAACAAAAAAACAAGAAACAAATGGAATCGAGATTAGTATTCCACCAATTGATAAAACAGAAACAATTATTACAATCATTGGAGATACTCCATTGATTATGAACGCTTTCAGCGAGAAAGCTAGAAGAATGATTTTAGACAAACAACAACAAAAGGCTAAAAAGCCTAAAGAAGCAAAGAATGAATGGGAATGTCTTATAAATTCTTTAAACTGGTTGACAAAAAAACCAAAAGAGTATACTCAAGAAGCATTTGAAAAAGCTTTACCTACAGCAAGATTTGGATTCCCATCAATAGGCGTAAAAGCAGCAGCTATAGCAGCAGCTTATAGAGCTGACCTTATTAAAAACAAGGTTTGTATGCAAGGTGCTTTCCATATTCCAGCAGAATATGTCGAAATCAAAGGTGACATATCTATGAGAGAGGATATGGTAAAAATCCCAATGGGAGGAGCTGACGTGGTATTTAGAGGAGAGTTTAAAAACTGGTACTCTACATTCACAGTAACTTATAATGCTAATAGAATTAGCTTGGAGCAATTAATACAACTTATTAATCTTGGTGGCTATGAGGTAGGCATTGGAGATTGGAGAGTAGAAAGAGGCGGTAACCACGGAATGTTCCACGTTGCTACTCAAGATGAACTTAAAGAACTAGGATTAATTGAAGAATAGAGGGGATAGAAATGGAAGACTTTAAAATCAAATATAACGAGCTTTTAGCACGTTACCATAAAGGAATACTATATTTGGAGAAAAATCCAGATATGGTAGCTAAATGGGGAAAAGAACTAGAAAACATTATGGACAGTTTAGACAAAATAATTAAAGAAAACAATATACAAGACGAAAATATTTTGAAAGGATTTGATGAATAATGTTGATAGATAACCCAATGACTTTAAGGAAAAAGATTTTAAAGTCTTTTTCTATGCCCGAAGATGAAGATATATTGGTGTATAACGCAAATTTTTTACATTTAGTAGATAAAGATGTAGAAGATTTGTATGGCAAATATTATACACAATACATAGAAAAAAATGATAAATATACTGAACTTACTAACAAGTTAAATGAATATGATGAATTTTTGAGTAATGCAAAACTGATTAATGAAAACTTATCTGAACAAGAACACATAAAAAAGATTCAAGAGCTCGAAACTGAATATAATAGGAAATATGGCAATATAAAAAGCGTTGAGAAAAAATTGCAAATGTATGAGAATAGAATATTACAACAAAACTCTAAAATAGCTCAAAAGATGCAAGAGCAAGAAGATTTTTTTCAAAAAGAAAAGCAAAGAAAAATATATGAATTGAATGATACTCATATAAAAATTGGGCAATATGAAACTTATATCCAGTTTTTTAAAGATTTTGCAAAAGACCATAAACTTTTAATAGAAATGCTAGAAAAAGAAAAAGCAAGATATGAAGAAATGTTTGAACTAGCAGAAAAAGAGGCAGACCGTTGCAGAGAATGTAGAACCAGAAGGTATCCTGCCGCTAAAACTATCAATACAAACATAGAAAAAATACAGCAAAGAATAGACGAGCACAACAGAGATTACGAATTAGCTGTCGATAAGAAAAAAGAATACAAATATCAATTAAAACGTGCTCAAGTAAAAGCGTTGGAGCTTACAGACGAAATAAAGTTATCAGAGTCAACTTATGCAAAGAAAAGCCCAGAAGTATTACAGCTTGAAGGAGTTAAATTTGGTCTCATAGAAGATATGGGCAAAGCCCAAGAAGAACTAGAAGCTTTAATTGGTGTTCAAAGCAAAGAATTTAAACTCTTAAAAGACAAAATAAAGGCTTATAGAGATTCACTAAACAACTTACTTCAAATGCAAAAAATGTCTTCTGAAATTGGAAATTTGAAAGAATTACAAGCACAATATAGAGAACAATTAGACTTAATAATTCCAAAATTAAATCTTTTGACTCAATTTATAGATGTTAAGCATAAAGTTTTTGAAGATAGATTAAACGGAATGTTTGATGGTAGAATAAAATTTAAATTTTTTGAGCTCGAAGATTATGCTTTTAGAGAAGTGTGTGAAATGAAATTTGATAATGTAGATGTGAGTTTTCTAACTCAAGAGCAAGCAAAAGAAATGAATCAACTTATAGTAAGCAGATTTAGATATATTGATTAAGGGGGGATTTAAAATGAAAATTATGTCAATTATACTTATAATATCAACTGTTATAAATTGGATGGCTGGAAATCACATAAGAAATACTTCAACTTCAAATTTAAAAAGACTTGTAAATCCATACGGACAATTTGATACAATATTATATTTAATAACAAGAATTATTCAAATCGTTTTAATAGTTGTTATCACAATTAAACTCGTATTAATAGTATTTTAGGAGGTGGAAAGAATGTTTGGAGATAGTTGGTTTGCTTTTTATAATGACAGCCAAGAACAATTATTAAGCAAATTGGAAAAGCAACTAGATGATATAGACAAAGAATTAGAGAACAAATCTGGATTAATTACATATATTATCACTCAAGGAGACACTTTGACAAGTATAGCCAGAAAATTTGGCAGTTCTCCAACCGAATTGGCAAACATAAATCACATCAAAAATCCAGACTTAATATATGCTGGTAATAAAATGCTTGTGCCTTCAAGATTTGCAGCTATTAATCCAGCCGAAAAGCTTAGTGAAATAATTAAAGAAACTAGCTTTAGTATAACACCTAAAAAGAAAACTATAAAATATGTAACAACTTATACAAGTAAACCTATTTGGAATGAAGAAACTGGGCGCTATATACATTTAGAACTAGGCAAATATATAGAAGTAGAAGATGATAGCTATGACAAAATCGTTCCTGGAATCACAAAGAGTTGAAAAGACACTTTACCAATAGGTTACGATTATTATTAAAAAATAATGGGGTGAATGAAAATGTTAAAAATTAAAGACGAAGTAAGTTTAAAGCAGCTAGAAAAATATGGATTCAAGAAAAAATATTATTATAATGCAATTTGTATTATACGAGAAGACAGACAACACGACATATTTTTTGATTTGAAAACTCGAAAATTATTGTTTTGCAATTTTGGCTATGATATTCTTTTCGATATGATAAAAGATGGATTGATTGAAAAGGAGGGACGAGATGAGTAAAGATTGGACAATCAATAAAAAAAGCATTTATACACCATTAGGTGCGTCTAGTCACGCAGAAACAGAAAGACAAACTGATGATTTTTATGCAACAAATCCAGAAAGCTTAAAAGTTTTTTTAGAAAGACTAAAAGATGATGGTATACATCTGCACGAAAGTGTTTGGGAATGTGCTTGTGGACAAGGACATTTGAGTAAAACTTTAGAACAGGCTGGATTTACAGTAATTAGTACAGATTTAGTAGACAGAGGTTATGGAGAAAGTGATGTAAACTTTTTAGAGACAGAATATAAGCCAGAACAAGTGGACATTTTAACTAATCCGCCTTATAAATATGCACAGCAATTTGTTGAACACGCAATGGAACTATCAACTGATGGCGATTATGTAGTAATGTTCTTAAAAATTCAATTTTTAGAAGGCAAAGCTAGAAGAGAACTGTTTAAAAAATATCCGCCTAAATATGTATATGTTTTTAGCGAAAGGCAAATATGTGCAATGAATGGCGATTTCGACAAATATCGTCAAAGTGCTTTATGCTATTGCTGGTATATGTGGGAAAAAGGCTTTAATGGTGAGCCTAAAATAAGATGGTTATAAAAGGAGGAAGAAGAATGAGTGAAAAGGCATTGATTGGAGCAAACGTGTTCATAGGATTTGTTTGCTTAGCTTTAATGGGATACATAACGGGGTATATAGGTTATCACATAGTACATTACGGAACAAGTTATTTTGTAAATCTGATAGCTTATATATTTGGAGGTACAATATGAACTATTTAAAAGAGCAATTGTTAAAAAAACATATGACTCAAAAAGAACTTGCGATAAGAAGTGGACTAAGCGAAACCACGATAAGTGGGTATGTAAACGAGAGATACAGACCGAGATTAAAGACTATATATGTAATGAGTCGAGTATTAGGAATAGAAGCGTACGAGCTTGTAAAAGGAATATGCAGATGAAGGAGGAATAACTATGAAATTTGATGTTGGAGACAGTGTTGTTTTAAGAAAAGATTTAGATGAAGAGGAAATGTATGGTGGATTGCCTATAACTTGGAGAATAGCAGGAGATATTGGAAAAGTTACTGAGATTACAGCTGTAGGTAAAAGTATAGCTGGAGATTTTGAATGGTATGAAATAAACCACGACCCACTTGCTATGATTGTAGATGAGATGATAGATGTTGAAGCTACATATAATCATATGATAGTTGAACTAAACCAAAAAATACGCGAATTAAAAAAACAAGTTGTTAAAAGAGATAACGATATAATAGAATTAGAAAAAAATATTGAAAAAGATTTTTTTACAAAGCAAGAAGTTAAAGAAAACTATATAGCAAAAGATAAAGTGAAAGAACTAATCAAAGAATTAGAAAAAGAAAAAAAGATTTGTACAAAAAGAACAGATATAGGTGTTGCAGCAGAGATAGATATTCAAATCGAAATTTTAAAAGAACTATTAGAGGAGGAATAAAAATGAGAGACCCAGATAGAATAGATGTATTTCTAAAAAGGTTAGGCGAAATTTGGAAAGAGAATTGCCCAGATTGGAGATTTGGTCAACTTATGATAAATGTTCTTAGCTCAATAAAAAAAGACCCATTCTTTCCAGAAGAAGACGAAATGATAAAATACTTTGAAGACTATTTCAAGAAAGGAGAATAGATATGATAAAAACTACTTATACGTGTGATAAGTGTGGCAAAGTTGTGAAATGGTACTATCATTTAAAAGCTATAGATTCAGTCGTCCTTGATGAGACAATTGATGTAGAATTATGCAACAAGTGCCACAAGCAATTAAAAAAATGGCTAAAAAATCAGGAGGTGAAATAATGATAGTTGAAATTACTTTTAAAAACGATGAAACTAAAGAATACGAAATTGACGACAAATCACTTATGCCAGCAAAAGATTTAGTTATGGCTATGTTAGAAGACGGGTATAAAGCCGAAGATTTAAAATCTATGAGATATTTAGAAAAACAATCTCCAAAAGAGGATTCTACAGAAGAATAAGACTTGCAAAATTATATGTTTTGTTATATAATTATGATGCTGGAGGTGAGATGAAATGAACCCATTATCTACAAATATGGATATTAGAAAAAAGATAGTAGAATATGGTCTATATTACAAAGATATAGCTGAACAACTTAATGTAGCTCCTTCTAATTTCTCAAACAAAATGAAAATGTTCCTTACTGATTTAGAAAGAGAGAAGATTTTTGCTGCTATAGAAAAGGTTCATAAACGCAAAGAGGAGGAAGAAAATGGCTAATTTATATGAATTAACAAGCAACTATCAACACGTTTTTGATATGCTTTCTCAAGAAGATGTTGATGAACAAATGATAGAAGATACTCTTGAATCTATTGAAGGAGAAATAGAAGATAAAGCAGACAACTATGCTAAAATAATTTCAGAGCTTGAAGCAAAAGTGGCTATACGTAAAGCAGAATCAAAAAGACTTGCAGAAAGCGCTAAAGTATATGAAAACAGAATCAAAAAGCTTAAAGCAAACTTATTTGATTCTATGAAAAACGTAGGCAAATTAAAGTTCTCTACAGATTTATTTAACTTTAGCATAGTTCAAAACGGTGGTAAATGTCCGCTTAAAATAGACGGAGAAGTACCAGAAGAATATAAGAAGACTATCCTAGAAGACGATACTGACAAAATAAGAGAGTTTTTAGAAGCAGGCAACGAATTACCTTTTGCCCACTTAGAATCTCGTGGAGAGTCTTTAAGAATTAAATAGGAGGTATAGGCTATGGCTAAGATGATTTTAATAATGGGAGAACCAGGCACTGGTAAAACAAGTTCGCTTAGAAATATACCAGTAAAAGAACATTACTACATTGATTGTGACAAAAAAGGTCTTAACTATAAGGGTTGGAGAAAAGATTATAGCGAAGAAAACAAAAACTATTTTAAAACAGACGACGCAGATACAGTTGTAAAAGCTTTAAAACTTATTAGTGAAAAGAAACCAGAAATTCATTATATTACTATAGACACAATAAATTCTATAATGATAGCAGATGAAATGAAAAGATATAAAGAAAAAGGATTCGATAAATGGCTTGACTTAGCAGCTTGTATTTTCAGCATAATAAACAAAGCAGCTGATTTAAGAGAAGACTTAAACATTATTTTTATAGGTCATTCGCAAACTGACGACGACGGCTTTACAAGATTGCTAACTAATGGTAAAAAACTAAATAAGATAGGGTTAGAAAAATATTTTAATACCGTGCTAATAACAAAATGTATTGACGGAAAATATGTTTTTGAAACTCATTCTAACAACAGTACAGCGAGAACTCCTATGGGAGCGTTTGAAGAAGATACAATCGAAAATGATATAATGAAAGTGTTTGAAGTATTAAAAGAATATTAAAGGAGGATGAACAAAATGCAAAAAATGACAGGTTATGATGACGTGGTTGTAGATAGACCAAGAAGAATGAAAACAGGAGTTTATAAAGGTAAAATAGTTGGAGCTAAAACAGATAAAATAACTACTAAAAATGGAGAGAGAGAAATTCTTAGAATATTTTTCGATGTTTCAGAAGGAAAATATAAAGATTATTATAAGATACTTTATGAACTTGATAAATCCGACCCAAAAAACAAAAGATGGGGTTGTGAAATGGATTTCTTCTTACAAAACGAAAAAGATACAGAAGACCAAAACAAGAGAAGTGTTGAAAAATTCAAAAGATTTATTAACCGTGTTGAAAAATCTAATGAAGGATATACATTTGACTGGGACGAAAAATCTCTTAAAAATAAAGCTATTGGGCTTGCTTTTAGACTAGAAGAGTTCACTGGTAGAGAAGGAAACCTTCTATGTACTACAAAACTAGGATACGTTGTATCTATTGAAGACGTAGAACGTTTTGACCCAGAAAATATAGAAACATATCCAAGAGTAAGACTTATAGATAATACTATGATGACTTATGCGGCTTATATAGAAAAACTTAAAGCAACTCAAGAAAAGGTTGAAGAAGAAGCTTCATATATTACTATAGAAGATACAGACGATATACCATTCTAATTAAAATAAAAAAGAGAGGATTATTAGTCCTCTTTTTTTATTGACCATTTATCGGTCATTTATTAGCCATTTATTGACCTATGAAATCCTTTCCCACATATAAACACTTAGGTAAGGAGGCATATTGTTATGCGCTTTTCCACCGCCAGTGTAACCTGTAGTAAATGATTCATACTCGGTTGCTGTGTTTTCGTTTAAAGTACCAGTATGAGTTCCTGTTGAACCATATCCTCCTTTTCTTTCACTATTTCCACCATAGATTCCATAGTGTCTGTGTTTCGGCATCTCGCTTTCTGTTAGTAAATGACTTGCTTCACCACCAACAGAGCCAGCTTCGTAAACCTCACTTGCAGCAAGCAAGAATCTATCTTCTATTCTTTGCCAAGTGCCGCCAAACAATGTGGCTGGGTCTACTAAAGTTGTGCTTATGTATACTGCTCCAACTGGATAAATATATTGAAAAATATTTATACCATTTATCTGCACAATTCCCCCACTATTTTTGTCATAAGGAGCTCCAAAGGATATGCCGTTCTGATGTATTGCCATACCAGGTTTGGCAGAAGATAAAATTGTAGTAAACTCTATGGTAGTCAATTTATCTTCTACAATTACCATTATGTCATAACTGCTTGCAGCGTCGAAACCGTTTGCATTTAAATCGCCCTCAATACTGCCAGTATATGTATAATTTGCTCCGTCTACAACAGGCACAATAGACGTTGTACCATCTATCCACAAAGCTTGAGTTGTTTTTTTGTATTTGTATGTGATACTTACAATCTCGTTATCTATTGGTATATATCCTTGGTCGTCACGACCGCCTCCAGTATTAGAGAATCTTCCGTTCCAAAATTTACCACCAATTCCAAGGGTAACATTTGTTCCTATTCCGTGATTAGTTCTCGTAGCAGATATAGAGCCACCGTTTTCAAATAAAGTTGTGTAATCTTTATAATTAGCATAGCTGTATAAGTTATTAGTATTTGTGTTACCTCTGCTGTCTGTCACATACATATATATTTTATCACTATCTGGATTATATATATCAAGATACAAATTGATTCCCAAAAAAGTATATGTACCATCGCCGTTATCTCTAATATAACTTTCATCACCAGTGATTGGTATTGTGCCATTTAATTTGCCAATATAATCAGAAAAAACAGTTCCTGATGAATAGTCAACTGTATATTCTGCAAATGCAGTTCCAATTGCTATTCTATATTTTGAGATAAGAGCGCCTTTTTGTGCTTGTTGAGAATTAAATTCAAACAGCACTCTTATTATTGAAGCTTTTCTTACAATTGCGTCAGCTCTCATATATGCTTCTCGAGTTAGAGCTTTTGTGACGGGATTTATATCTTCGTGTGGAGCTGGTATGTAAATTTCTCCTTCATATACTGGGTTTGCATTAACTATTGTCATAACTCTATTAGCTGTTGACCAATATGTATTTCCATTAATAACAGTTTTAACAACAAATTTAACGGTTAATGTATTGCTGTTTGGACACGCATTTCTTAATGTGGTTCTTTCGGCTTCCGTTAAATTAAATGTATAGCTACTTCCAGTTTTAGAAATATCACGATACTCCACATAAGCCAGTGTTCCTTCTGAATTTTCAATTCTGGCTTGTAAAGAAGATACCGAATTGCCCGCTGAGTTTTTATATTGCAAAACTGGATTTTCTTCATCAGTAAAGTCAACAGCTTTCGTAATATTAGCTTGTCTTGGTATTGTAGTAAGTGTTAAGTTTCCGCCAGCACTCATACTTCCTGGTGTATAATATGCGCTGCTATCTTCTGTGTATGAAGCATAACAACTTATTGTTTTTGTACCATCAGAATTGTGGTTTATAGTTACGTCTCCGCCACCAATTGCAAGCGTCTGTCCAGGGCTTAAACCTCTTTGAGCATAGTTATTATAAACTTCTATTCCACCTATATTTGCTACAATCGTGCTATAATAACCATAGAAATTATAGCTACCAGTACTTTGTATACTTAAACTCCAATGCACTGTAGAAGTGTTGTTTGTGGTACTTGTACCAGATTCATATACATCTAATATGATTTTGTATGTTCCGTTGACAGAACCATAACCTTCAAATGTTGCCATATTTCACCTCCTATATCTTAGTTATCCAAGTTTGATTGTCACCATACTTGTCTTGAACTTCTTGTATTAAAATTCCTGCGCCTTTAATTTCTTTACATTCTACTCTTTCTGTAGATAAACCGTATTCCGTAAGTTCTGTTACGATTTCATCTGAGTTTCTATTATAAATACGATTTCCGTCTGCGTCTATTCTAGTATAAGTGTTTGCTGTGTTTGAATTTACTTGAATACCCTTTCCAATTTCAACAGAATCATAGTAAATTTCATTTGGATTTGGACTCCACTTTTCTTTATTACCAGCAACTATCATAATATCTCCAACAAAGCAAGCGTCATCTGTATCACTTATTAATTTAATAGTTATAGAATAATCGTTTACTTGTATGAAGTTGTCCGATGTTTCGTAATCCATAGAAGTAAGTTCTACAATTGTGCCATTTATATCAATAGAACAATTAGCAAGTTCTATAAGTTTTTTATACTTAAATCCGACATAATATTCACCATTAGGAACTGCTATTTGTTGCCCCAAAGTACCGTTTTGTAGATTAAAACAAGATTTCGCAAAAAAGTTTTTATGTACTTCATCTAGTGTTGCTTCTTTTTTTACTAGTCCTGTCCAAAATTCATTTCCAAAACAAGCACTACTATTTCTAAGTAAATTGTTGCCACTTCTGTTTTTTAGAGTATTTATTAAGCCATAAGCTGTTTGTTCAAATGTATCTATGTGCTCTTCTAGGTCTTTAATATCGTTACCATTTTCGTCTACTAAAGTATAGACATCGTCAACTCTGCCATTCACACCTCTTATGTCATATGAAAATGTAGCATTTTGAGTGTGTTGCACTTCAAACTCTTGAGTAATCGGTCTGGCTGTTCCATCAGATTCTGTGATTTTAACGCTTCCTGCTGGAATAAGACCTGCATTATATGCGTTTGTAGTGTTAGATATTTTTTTGAATATATTGTTTGTGTTTAATGTTACATCTCCAAGTGTCAAAGTAGCAGAACTTGGATTGAATACTGGATAATCTACGCCAGTAACTCTTAACAAGTCTGAGTTAGATTCTATATACAAAGAAGGTGTGATTACGTTATAGCGTAAATCTATAATTGGAAATTCCGTATCACTATATATGTGTGAATATGGGCTAACCAAAGTTGCTTTATATAAAGCTTCTAACTGTGTTGTCAAAGCTAGGTCTGTAATTTTTTCGTTTGTTGGAGTGTTTTTAACATACCATACAGTAATAGGATTATCTTTTAGCCAAGCTTGAAGTTCAGCATAAGTAGTACCAATTTCAGTTGGCACACACACTTGAATATAATTTCCATTAGATTGTTGCGATACAGAATACATTTTTAAACCGTCCAAAGTATCTCTGCCAGTAGCTCCGATTAATTTATCACTGACATTTGTAATTATATGTGAACTTGTTTTTAAAATGTCAGAATTATTGTAATTAAATGTTACATATTTACCGCTATGTGTTGAAATTCC
>Ga0326511_10003376_pt1 | contig 12842 bp, 13 predicted proteins | sample 0_2496_0518_D_FD_203701 | JGI IMG/M metagenome (GOLD analysis project Ga0326511, IMG submission 203701) | Bovine rumen microbial communities from UC Davis, California, United States - 0_2496_0518 | ecosystem: Host-associated > Mammals > Digestive system > Stomach > Rumen | place: USA... | reverse complement strand
CGCCGCAGTAGTGATTTATAACAAGCGTGGTGCGGAGGGCGAATCATCGCACAATGAATTAGGTGTGAGCCGAAGCTATGAACCGCTCGAAGAACTTCTCAAAGAAGTCACGCCGTTAGGGGTGGTACGATAAGGGATTTAGAGCGCAATCAACAGACGATAAATTACTCCCTTTTGTCGGAGACGAGCACGGACGGATGGGGCAACGAGAGCCAGTCATACGGTGAAATTCAGTCAATGAAAATCTCTGTTTCCTCGGAGAAAGGCGACGCGGCGGCAGAAGCGTTCGGAAAAGACCTCGATTATGACGTATCAATGGTAACGCATGATATGAGTTGCCCGATCAACGAATACTCGCGGATCTGGATTGATAACGCTCCCGATCAGCCGCATGACTACATCGTGAAGCGCCGTGCAAAGTCGCTGAATTGTATTGCCTATGCGCTGAAAAGGGTGACAGTCACATGATTAGGTTAAACACCAATACGGCGGCTGTTATCGCTCAACTGAGGGAATATCGCAACTCTATTCAAGCTAGAATGGACGAGGTGATCCGTCAGCTTGTGGCGCAGGGCGAGGTTATCGCAAGAGCGGAGATCGTCGAAATGGACGCGGTTTTCACCGGAGAACTCGCCAACTCGATTGACAATTTCTTTGACGCGCAGACGCATACCGGCTTCATACGGTGCAACGCCGATTACGGCATGTTCGTTGAATTTGGTACCGGCATTATCGGAAGCGAAGCGCCTTATCCCGGTGTCGCTATGGCAGACGTGGGTTATCGTTACGGCGGCGGCACAACCTATGTGCAGACGGAAGATGGGCGCGTCGGGTGGTACTTTCCTGCACGAGACGGCAAATGGTATTTCACTGAAGGTCAACCGAGCCGCCCGTTCATGTGGGAGACTGCGCAGCTTCTCAAAAGTCAAGTGATACCCATAGCAAGGAGTGTGTTTAACAGATGATAAATGATGAATCAATCGTATTCAATACTGTTGCGGCGGCGCTCCGAAACGCTTACAGTGGTATTTATGTGACGGGTGAAGAAGTCTCGTCCGAACCGCCTAGATTTCCGGCGGTAACAATCGTTCAGACAAGCAACGAAATTTTAACACAGCATTCTACGTTTGACCGGCTTGAAAACGTGGCAGGCGTAGATTACAAAATAGAAGTCTACAGCAACTTGCAGGATTCACGGCAACGCTTTGAACAGGCAAAGGCAATCGGTGAACTTATCAGCGACACGATGGTAGATATGGCGTATATTCGCACATTCTGCCAGCCTATCCCGAACGCGACTGCGACGATCTCACGCAGAGTGCTGAGATTCAGAAAAATAACTTTAACGGAGGTAATCTAATACCGAATGTAGCAACTGGCGTTTCCACCATTGGCGTTAAGGTTTTGTGGGCGGTTGAGACCACCGCAGGCACGCGCCCTACCAGCGGATATACCGAACTGAAAAACGTCGAATCAATCCCTGAAAACAATCCTCAGCCTGAAATGCTCGACACCACCGTTCTGAGTGAGACCGAGCAGCGCACAGGCATTCCCGGCCTGAAAGGCATGGCTGACAATATGGCACTTGTCGCCAACGCGACCGACGAGACCTACACCTCATGGGACGCGTTTGTTACGGCGGCACAGGCGCTCACCGGCGGCAAGCAGGCTTGGCTTTGCATTCAGACGCCGAACCTGACAAACTGCACCTATATGCAGGGTATGCCTTCTCCGAAGGGTTCCTCTGCTTATGAGGTCAACAGCGTTCTCAAAACCAATCTGTATTTTGCTCCGGCTGGCGCTCCCGTATTTGCGGCGGCACCTACGGCGGCTCAGGGCGGCAACTAATCAGTAAAGAAAGGACATGCCTATGGCTAAAACAATCAATTTTTCCTACAAAGGAAAGGACTATACGCTCGAATTTAATCGCAATGCGATCAAGGCGATGGAGCGCGGCGGCTTCAATATCAACGAGATCGGCGAGAAGCCTGTCACTGTTATTGAAGCACTGTTTCACGGTGCTTTCAAAATGCACCATTCCACGGTGAGCCGTGAAAAGGCAATGGAAATCTACGAAACGCTCAACCATAAGGAAAAGCTGGTAGAGAGCCTTATCACGCTCTACAATTCCGTGATTGAATCCCTTGCAGGCGGCGAAAGCGACGAAACCGACGAGGGAAACGCGAACTGGAGCGCGACCTAGACGACGGCGAACGCTCCGAAATTCACAGCTTCACGGAGGTTTTCGAGAAGCAGTTTCCGTTTTATCTGTCCATAGGTATGTCCTACGCGGAGTATTGGGAAGGCTCTGCGGAGTTAGCCCGATACTACCGCGAGGCATATTTATTGAGAGAAAAGCGGAGAGCAAGGCTAGACGATTTCAACGCATGGAACGCAGGGCGATATATCCATGAAGCGGTTGCGTCTATATTCTGCTCAACCAAAGAGAAACAGGTACCATATCCCGATAAGCCTTTTATGGAACTTATCGAGGAGCAGAAGCGATTAACAGCGGAAGAAAAAGAAGAAGCGCAGAGAGAAGCGGAATTGCAATTCCACCAAAATCTTATGCGCCGATTCAGTAACAATAATACCGCCGGGGGCTGATGTGTTGTCGGCGCTCGGCGGTTTTGAATTATAGGTGATACAATAGCAGTCACTATTGATAATTTACAAATTAAAGCAAGCGGTAATGCCAGAAGTGCGATTGCCAGCCTTGACCGAATCATTCAGCGGCTAGAGAGGATTCAGCAGCTTGCAACAAGCGCGAATGGCGCGTTTAACGGAATGGGCGGCGGCATGTCGCGCGTTACCAACATCACAAATAACTATAATAGGGCACTGAACAATTCCAATCAGCAGCTTACTCAGCACATAGCCCATCACCGCAGCCTTGTCCATCGCTTGGCTACGACCGTCGGACAGATGTACATTCTGTTTATGGCAGCGAAGAAAGTCGCCAACATCTATGCGGAATGGTACAAGAAAAGCAATGATTTCATAGAGAACATGAATCTCTTTGAAGTCACTATGCGCGACAATACCGACGCGGCGCTTGGATATGCGGAGAGCGTCGAGCGGATTATGGGTATCGACCTCTCTGACTGGTTGTCCTATCAGGGTAAGTTTCAGCAACTGTCAAAGGGCTTTGGCGTCGCCAGCGACGCGGCAAACGTCATGTCGCAGAACCTCACACAGTTGTCCTATGACTTATCTTCATTCTTCAATGTAGATGTTGAAAAGGCTTTCCAAAAGCTATCCTCTGCTATGGCAGGGCAGGTCAAGGGTTTGCGCGAATACGGTATTGATGTATCAAATGCCAGCTTGCAGCAGTACGCGCTTTCAAAGGGCATTGATCTGACCGTAAGGAACATGAATCAGGCACAGAAGTCCGTCCTGAGATACAACTATATCCTTGAAAAATCGGTCAATATTCAAGGCGACCTTGCCAGAACGATTGTTACGCCTGCAAACGCGCTCCGTATTCTCGGCGCACAGATGGAAAAACTCAAAAGGACGCTCGGAAATATTATCTCCGTTATTGTCACGCAGTTTATCCCATACGTACAGGCAGGCGTGACTATTATAACGCGCTTTGCGGAAAGAATTGCAAACGCCTTTGGATTTGAAATGCCGAAGCTTGATTACTCAGGGCTTGACGACGCGGTATCTGTTGAGGACGATTTGAGCGAATACGGCGAAGATATTTCGGATAACTTTGCCGACGCTACGCAGGAAGTTAAGAAATTCAAAAATCAGCTTATGGGCTTTGATGAATTGAACATCTTGAAAGCGCCTACAGAGGACGCGGCAAGCAAGGTCAAAACGCCTGAGATCGCCAATCTTTATCCTGATGACTTGGGGCTTGGCATTCCTTCATATGATTTTGGACTTGATAAAATTCAGTCAAAAGCCGATGAAATTGTGAAAAACATAAAAGGCTTTTTTGACGGTTTATTCAAGGGGCTTTACGAAAACACTGGACTTGAAGATTTTGTGGATTCCTTTAATCGCGGTATGAAAAGGATTGACTTCAAGTACATTAAAGACAACATGAAAGGTATAGCTTCAAACGCTATAGAAATCACTGTTGATGTTGCCCCGAACATAATCAACATGCAAAAGAGCCTGAGCGAAATGCTGGGAGCGCTTTTTAGTGTTCCTTCTACGCTTGCAGGAAAGACGACCGAATTTTTCACTGGCGGCTTGCGCAAATGGCTTGACCGAGAAAAGGACTATATCACTGACACGATTAAAATAATTACGGATAACATGGGGCTTGGATTTGAAAATCTTACCCCTGTATTCGATGACGTTAGTTCCAAAATAGCCGCTTTCTTTGATAGGATAAGACCGATTATGGAGGAAACAGTTGCGGTACCGTTACAGGTATTAACTCATGCGTTTGGCGAATTTGTAAAGTATGGCGCTCGCTCTTTTGCACTTGCAACAGGGCTGTTCAAAGATTTATATTTCTTTTTAACTGATGATTTGCCGGCAGGCGTAGACAAGGCAATGGGAGAAATCGGCAAATTTTTCTCGGACGGTTGGGAGAAAGCAAACGCAGGATTTCACACAGTTGTCGATCCTTGGATAGAAATTATACGCCGCGCGTCTGATTTCGTAAATAATACGCTTATCAAGCCTATTACGGCGAATTTCGATTCTGCCTTTAACGGCGCGAAAAAAGGTGCAACTGACGCTTGGGAAGGTATAAAAAGTGTGTTTGCTCCTGCGGCTGAGTTTTTCGGCAACATCTTCTCGAAAGCATGGAAGAAAGTGCAAGACGTATTCTCGGCAGGCGGCAGAATTTTTGAGGGTATCAAAGAGGGCGTGTCACGAGCCTTTACAGGCGTAGTCAATTCGCTGATTGATGGATTGAACAACATCGTCGGAAATACTTTCTACGGATTGAATAATGCCCTTGATTTTATCCACAATGTTGAGATTCTGGGTGTAAAACCGTTCTCATATATCAACCGCGTGGAAGTACCTCAAATCCCGAAAATTCCTACCTACGCGCAAGGCGGCTTACCCGAAACAGGCGAGATGTTCATAGCGCGTGAATCAGGTGCGGAAATGGTCGGTACGATCGGCAATCACACGGCAGTTGCCAACAACGACCAGATCGTTACGGCGATTGAAGCGGCAGTGTTCCGTGCTATGTCTCAGCTGCGCAATAACAGCAGCACGACCGTCAACGCAACGCTTGAAATCGACGGCGAAGCAATGGCACGTAAGACCTTTACGGTTCACAACGACGAAGTGCTCAGAACCGGAGCCAGTCCATTATTGATATAGGAGGGATAGTACAATAGCATTTTGGCTTGTAAATGGTGTGGCGATTGCTACGCCGCAGACCTGTAAACCCTCTATCTATGACATTGACGCGGAAGAAGGTTCCGGCAGAAATCAGCTTGGAACCATGTTCCGTGACCGCGTGGCAGTCAAGCGGAAGTTGGAATGCACATGGCCGCCTTTGACCAGCGCCGAACTTGCTCAACTCTTATCCGCAGTTGAGGAAGAATTTGTCACGCTGACTTATCCCGACATGAAAACAGGCGCAATGCGAACAATGACGTGCTACGTAGGCGATCGCACAGCCGATATGTATTGTATCTACGAGAACGGTCAGGCGTTATACAAAAGCGCAGCGTTCAACTTTATTGAGAGGTGATGGAAGATATATCAGGCAGGACAAGCCTTTCACTTGGCGGCAAAGGGCGATAACAGACAGGTGATCGTGCGTGTGACCGTCAATGACAACATCATCTTGACAGGTGAGCACTTACAGCGGCTGACGATCAAGAGCGATATTTGCACACAAGCCGTGACGATCGGCAATACATGCGCCAAACAGTTGACGCTTGAAACGCTCTTGCCCGATACGCTCACGCCGCAAACGCTGAAAAATTCCAAATTTTTCGTCGAAATCGGTTTTCTCGGTGTCACGAACGCCGTCAACCAAATTGATACGCAGCTTTACGTCAACGAAATCCTCGGTTATCTGTATCAGGTGAATCAAAGCGCTGAGTTGACATTCTCACTTGTGGGTGACGACCTCTTTGTATTCAACGAGATCGAGGGCGTAGCGTTCAGGCTGAGAGACGGCAAGGTGTTTGCGGAGCCTGCGCCCGGCGTAGACGTAGCTGCGGCGACGTTCTGGGTGCCGATGGGCGTGTACTATACCGACAAGGTGAGCACCAAAAACGATTACCTCACAGCAGAGATCACCGCTTTTGACGGAATGGGATTGATCGAGCGGATTTCAAGTGATCCTGTGAGGATTCCGACCGGAAGGACGGCAGACTACAGGCTGTCCGAAATTGCAACGCAAGCAGGATTGACGGCGGTATTTCCTTCCGGCCTCTCGACCTATCCGAACGTGACAACCAATTTGCCCAGAATGGTTTACACAGCGAAGAATTACCGCGAAATCGTCGGGTACTTGGCGGCGTTTATCGGTTGCAACGCACATTTCGACCGTTTAGGCAGACTGACCGTCAAGGCGTTTGAAAGCGTGGACTTCTCCATTCCGCGAGATCAGCAGTACCTCAAAGGATTGGAAAAAACGCAGGATTCAACGCTGACGATCGCTTCCTTGAAGGTTACTTCACCACAGTCATCATCCGACCTTGAAACGCCCGTATCTACGTTCTATCGTGGTTGGATTAACGGCAGCACGGGAGCGCTCAATCCGGGGCAAGACGCGAACGGCAGAAAATATTTTTATTCTAACGAGATAAGCGGATTGCTTCCGAACACAACATACACCATCCGTAGAACAAAATCGGAAGTCACTGATAGAACCGGCACAGCAGTACCTATAGGAAGTGTATCACTGTTCTTTTATGGCGCGCAAAATGAATATTTAGGTGAGGACAAGATTTGCGCAGACTTTGAAGGCGACCGTGTGATAAGTGCAAAGGGAGTAACCGGAAATTTCCGCATTACCTCACAAAACGTGGCATATATTCGCATTCAGCAGAACGGCGGTAATTATACCACAGACGGAGCCGGAAATATTCTTATTGACAATACCTATACCATCACGCGCATTGTCGGTGAAGGTGGAACGATAAGTGCCGGTGCCAATTACGGCATGGAAATATCAAACCCGTATTTATATAATCAAACGCTTGTAAATGAAGTCTTCTCGTTTGTTCAAGGTACCGCTTTTCAGCCTTGCAAGGTCAAATATCGCGGCGATCCTACCCTTGACGCAGGCGACATTATCACGGCAGAGGACAGAAGCGGATCACTTGTCAACCTTATTGTCACGTCGGAGACGTTCAACATCGGCGGCGGCATGAACAGTGAAATCCTCTGTGAAGGGCAGACCAATTCAACAACGTCGATAAGCGGTTCATATTCCAACAACACACCGACCGTCACACAACGGATTGAGCGCCTTGCGGAAGAATTTTCAAAAGCAAGCCTGCAAATGACCGGCATTTCCGGCGGCTACGTCAAATTTGTTTATGATGAATACGACAAGCCGCGTGCCATCGCGATCACCGAGACCGACGTGCCTGTTACATGGGATTCCAACTCCGGCAGAGTCAAATGCACTTCTTCCGTCAATATGTGGGCATGGACGAACAACGGATTTGCACACAGCTCCGACGGCGGTACGACCTACGCAGATGTATCAATTACGATGGACGGCAAGGTGATTGCTCAAATCGTAGAGGCGGCTGTAGGTAATATTGGCGGTTGGGGCATCACAGAGGACGCGCTCTATATTCCGTATAGGGATAGTGGCGTTCAAAGATATGCCGTGATAAAGACAAGTGGAAATATTGTCTTTGCGGTAGGCTCTGACAGTTACACAGGCGACGGTGATTCAAAATTCTGCGTATATCGAAACGGCAACATGAGAATGAAAAACGCCGGTATTCGCACAAGCGATAAAGCCGGAAACGATGTTGGCGCAATCGTCCTCACCGATGACGGATTCAACGGGGATTACGGCGTGTTCTTTGGCTGCCAGAGCAATCGACCGGGAACAAACACGCCTACCAACATGACAACGTATCTGCGCGGCACGACCGTTCGCATATACGACCACGGCGGCGGTGTGTATAAAGGCACAAGTGGCTCGGACGTTATCACATCAGACCGCACGTTTAAGGACGAATACGAACTGCCCGAAAATTACCTTGAATTTTTCCGCAAGCTGAATCCCATATTGTATCAGTACAAAGGGAACAATCACCACAGAAAGCACGTTGGCTTCATTGCGCAGGACGTTGAACAGGCTCTTGCAGAATCACAGATCAACGCCGAGGATTTCGCAGGACTTGTCAAAATGCACGACTTTGAAATTCCGGCAGACGAGAGCGGAGAGAGCGAGAGCAAAACCTATGAAACGCTCTACGGCTTACGGTATGAGGAATTTATCGCATTGAACACCATGTACATCAAACATCTGGAAAAGCATATCGAACATCAAGAAAAACGCATTGAGCGATTGGAGGAAATGTTGAATAGCCGAAGTTGAATTAGGCAAAGTCTCCGTGACCTACAGGGGCGTATATGATTCCGCAACGCAGTATGAACAGCTTGACGTTGTGCGGTATCAAAGCGCGGCTTACCTTGCCCTGACGGACGTTATCGGAGAAGCACCCGGTACCTCTGCAAAATGGGGCTTGATTGCGCAGGACGGCGTGTATTCAGCCGTAGCAGGAAACGGCATATCCCTTAGCGGCAACACGATTTCGCTTGACAGCACGGTTGTAAACAACCTGATTGCAACATATCTGGCAAGCGTAAAAGCGCAGACCATCAGCGCGCAGTCAACACACGACCAGATACCGACGGCGAAAGCGGTTTATGATTATGCCGTAAGCTCCGCAGTGTGGTCGGCACAATATGCTGATTTGATACGCACGCTCAACGGAAAGCCCAGCACAGCGGACGTTCAGTCAATGATAGAAGATTATGCCGCAAGTAAGGCAAGCTATACCTATTTGAATAATCAATACACGCAGCTTGCAAATGATGTTGCGCAGTTACCCACAACGGCAGATGTGCAGCAAATGATTGACGATTCGATCGGGGGTGTTCTGAGTGGCGAATATTGATACACTCAAAGGCAAGCTAACCGCGATCGCGAACGCAATCAGGCAGAAAACAGGCAGGAGCGCACTGCTTGACCTTGATGAAATGCCGCCCGAAATCTTGTCCATTGACGGCGGCGGGGGAGATGTACCGAACCCCGACGACCCTCTGCTTTTGGTGGATTGGGACGGCACGCTGCTCTACAGCTACACCTACGAGGACGCGCAGCAAATTTCAGAATTTCCCGACGCACCAGTGCATGATGGGCTGACGTTCCAAAGGTGGAACTGGGCAGAAGTTGTCGCCAAAACGTGGTTGCAAAATCACAGGGGCGCACAGTTGAGGGTCGGCGCGACATACACGCCTACTGACGGACAAGATCACAACTATTGGCGCAGTCCGAGGTTGTCAGCGAGTAATCAGATATACATGCAACATAGGGCGACAACTAGCATTGGCAACTATGCGTTTATTAATTACCATTCTTTAACCTCGATCAGCTTGCCTAACGGTTTGACTAGTGTGGGGACCAGTGCGTTTGGTGATTGCTATTCTTTAACCACAGTCAGCTTTCCGAATAGTTTAACAACCATAGGCGACTATGCGTTTAATCATTGCTATTCTTTAACCACAGTCAGCTTTCCGAATAGTTTAACAACCATAGGCGACTATGCGTTTCAACACTGCCTATCATTAACATCCATCAGCTTGCCAAACAGCTTGATTAGCATAGGCGTCAATGCATTTTATAATTGCGTTTCCTTAATCTCAATCAGTTTGTCAAACAGTTTAACAACCATAAGTGACCACGCCTTTGACAGCTGTAATTCTCTTCCGAAAATCGACATTCCTGCCAGTGTAACCCTTATCGGTAGTTATGCGTTTAATAACTGTTCTTCACTTGCGGACGTAATTATCCGTGGTACTCCTGCGCTCGGCGGCTCGGTTGTGTTCGGCAATAATCCGTCAAATCAACGTTTCTACGTCCACCGCTCCGATTTGGCGTGGTTCGAGACCGCTACAAACTGGTCGGCGATCTACGGCGAGGGTAAAATCGTAGCGGCGGCGGATTACATCGAATATCTGCAATCTATAGGCATTGACACAACTGACTTTGAAGGGGAATGATTAAATGAATGTTAACAATTTAACAACTATCTATGATATCAACGCCGGTTGTCCTCCCGGTCGGATTGTGGTATCGCACGACTGCGATGTGAACACCAGAACGGTTGAGGTTTTCTTCCGTCAAGGTATTGTTCCGCTTACAATCTCTCAGGACTGCACCACAAAGGCGGCGTTTGTCGAGCGACATAGCAACATCTTGATTAACGACAATGTGTCGTGTGCCGTCACAGAAGCCGGCTCGGTGCTGATTCCTGTTGATGATCTCCACCGTCAAGGCAGATTTGACATGAGCATTGAGTTGACCGTCACCAATCAGGACGGAGAAAAGGTGCTTGTGACGCCCTTCCCAATGTGGATTACCGTCAACGCGTCCATTTTGAACGAAGCCGAAGTCACCGAGGAAAGCAAAGGCACGGTTCCCGAACTGCTCGAAGCGGCAGAGGAAGCGCTTGCCCACAACAAGGACTATGACGCGCTAGACAACCGTCCGCAAATCAACGGACACGTGCTGACGGGCGACCAGACCGCAGAGGATTTGGGCATTTCGGGCGGTACGGGCGATTACAACGAGCTGAGTAATAAGCCAACTATTAACGGATTTGATATTTCCGGAGACATTCAACTTCAAATTCCCTTTTTTGTTTATCAGAATGTTCATTATGATGATGCTCAATATTGGCGTCTTAGTATAGACACAGATCATATCTTCCACACCGGTTGGCATGCGTTTACTTTCCTTCCCCGCGATCGCTCAAGCATGTTCGAAATGGTCAATCCTGATTTTCCGTTTCCTGCTGAATTGCCAAACAATGACACCGGCGTTATTTTTAGATTTGTAAATCAATATTATGACGAAAGTGAAGAAACCGGCTCAAACGTTCATATTTCTGCACCAAATTACATTTTCTTTTCGTCGAAAGGGACTATTTTTCGCCGTACAGACCAATTAATTGACGGCACAGATTTCACCAAAGGCGAATGGAAACAAATCGGCGGCGGCTCCGAAATCGTTTCCGGCGTAGTCAATCAGAACGGCACGATTACATTCACAGACAGCGACGGTAACGCCTTTACAACAAGCGGATCAAGCGTTATCGGCGCGGACGGTTTTTCGCCTACGGCAACGGTTACGCAGACTCAAAGCGGAGCAACCGTAACTATAACCGATAAAAGCGGTACGACAACGGCAAACATTTCAAACGGCAACGATTATGTGCTGACACCGCAGGACAAGACCGACATTGCAAACATAGTTCTGCAACTGCTTCCGACAACTCAGGGGGTGCTTTATGGCAATACGAGTAATTGACGATTCAAAACTTCAAAGCATAGCCGTAGCAATTCAGGGCAAAGACGGCGGCGGTCAAATGACGGTTGATGAAATGCCGGGAAGGATTCAGGCTATACCGTCGGGCGGCACTACTCTGAAAAAAGCGGTCAATTTCTACACGTTTAAGGGTTTGGCTTATTCCTACACGGCAGAGGAAGCGGCAGCACTTACAGAAATGCCTGAGCCGCCAACGATTGAAGGATTCACGTTTCAAAAATGGAATGGCTGGATGGTCGAAAAGATCAAAACATGGCTTGAAAATCACGATTCGGGCGAGTTGAGTGTAGGCGGTCTATACGTCACTACTGACGGACATACCAGAATCAAAATGCACTTGCGTGAGCCGCAAATGGCGAGTTTTCCAATGCCGTTTTGTATTCAGCAAATGGCTGGTACCGTTGTCATTGATTGGGGTGACGGCTCTACGTCTGAAACGATAACAGCGGCAGGAATTTATTCCCATATATGGCAAGTTAGCCAATATCCTGCTGATGTTGTTATTGATATTGATTATACGCCGTCCGGATCAACTAAATTGGCGCTCGGACGTGCGGTTGGCTCAACGACTTACGGGCTTTTCAATAACGAACCATATTATGCAAGTTGTGTGACTGAGGTTGAATATGGAGCGAATAACGATTTTTCGGCATATTCAGCTACATTCAAAAACTGCTCGCACTTAAAAACTATCAATATTCCGTTTGGATTTAGTATTATCGGCAATAATGCGTTCTATGGCTGCACCAACCTCGCCTTGACTGTTCTTCCTGATGGCGTGACGAGTATCGGCGGTGGTGCGTTCCAAGGCTGCACCAACCTCGCCTTGACTGTTCTTCCTGATGGCGTGACGAGTATCGGCGGTTATGCGTTCTATGGCTGCACCAACCTCGCCTTGACTGTTCTTCCTGATGGCGTGACGAGTATCGGCGGTTATGCGTTCCAAGGCTGCACCAACCTCGCCTTGACTGTTCTTCCTGATGGCGTGACGAGTATCGGCAATAATGCGTTCCAAAACTGCACCAACCTCGCCTTGACTGTTCTTCCTGATGGCGTGACGAGTATCGGCAATAATGCGTTCTATGGCTGCACCAACCTATATTTTATTGACTTGACTAAATTCACCGATCCGCAGTCTATTCCTACTCTTGCACATGCAAATGCTTTTCAGGGCATTCCTGCACAGGCTCAATTCCAATTTGCCAATCAAACAATGCTTGACGCTTTTGCGGCTGCTACAAACTGGTCGACATTGTCTAGTAAATTCGTTGTGAAGGGAGCGACAACATGATTATCAAAGAATTATACACCACCAGACCTGACG
>Ga0326511_10003374_pt1 | contig 12848 bp, 15 predicted proteins | sample 0_2496_0518_D_FD_203701 | JGI IMG/M metagenome (GOLD analysis project Ga0326511, IMG submission 203701) | Bovine rumen microbial communities from UC Davis, California, United States - 0_2496_0518 | ecosystem: Host-associated > Mammals > Digestive system > Stomach > Rumen | place: USA... | reverse complement strand
TTTCTTGTATAATCACAGTAGTATGGATTGTGGGAGTTACTAATGCAATAAATCTAATAGATGGGCTAGATGGGTTGTCTTCGGGAATATCTGTAATATCTGCAATTTCATTATTAGTAATATTTGTTTTAAATGGTTCCCCATTGGTATCTATAGTACTAATAACAGCATTAGCTGGAGCACTAGTTGGATTCTTACCATTTAATTTTACACCAGCAAAGACTTTTATTGGGGATACAGGTTCTAACTTTTTAGGATTTTCGTTATCTATAATATCTATTTTAGGAGTTGCAAAAACATATACATTTGCGGTAATTGTATTACCACTTATAGTGTTAGGTTTACCAATTTTTGATACTTTATGGGCAATTATAAGAAGATTAATAAAAGGGAAATCAATTAAAGCTATTTTTAAAGCTGATAAAGGACATTTACACCATAGAATAGTAGCAAGGGGATTTGGTCAAAAACAAGCAGTGCTTATTTTATATGGTCTTAGTGCAACTTTTGGGATATTTGCAGTAATATTGTTAGATAGTGGAATATGGAAGGCTTTATCATTTTTATTAATGGTAATAGTTGCAATTGGATTAGGATATAAAAATTTCCAAGAAGAAAAAGAAGAAGACCAGAAATATGAATGTGTAGAATGTAAATATATTTATAATCCTAAATATGGAAATGAAAAAGCAGGAATAAAACCTGGAACAGAATTTGAAGATTTACCAGATACTTGGGTGTGTCCTGTATGTGGTGAAGGAAAAGATATGTTTGAAATACATAAATAATTTTTTAGGAGGTGTAAGAAGATGTACGTATGTTTAGCGTGTGGATATGTGTATGATCCAGAAAAAGGAGATCCAGATAGTGGAATAGCTCCAGGAACAGCATTTGAAGATATACCAGATGATTGGGTTTGTCCTTTATGTGGAGTTGGAAAAGATATGTTCCAAAAACAAGATTAGTAATTAAAACTTGGCGTTTGTCCAAGTTTTTTAAATAGAGAGGAAGAAATAAGATGTCAGATAAGATAATAAGATTTTTAGCATATGATGGAAAAATATCAATAGTATGTAGTGATACTACTGAGTTAGTAGAAGAAGCAAGAAAAACACATGATTTAAGTCCATTAGCTACAGCGGCATTTGGAAGACTAGCAACAATAACAGCAATAATGGCACAAGAAATGAAGAATTCTTCAGATAAAATAACTGTGCAAGTAAAAGGAAATGGTGAAATAGGTACAATGCTTACAACTGCAAATAACTTTCCAAAAGTAAAAGGATTTGTTTCAAATCCTCATGTAGATTTACCTTTAAATGAATTTGGAAAATTAGATGTTGGAGGTGCTGTAGGACAAGATGGATATATAAATGTAATAAAAGATATCGGATTAAAAGAGCCATATATCGGGATTTCTCCATTAACATCTGGAGAACTTGCAGATGATTTTACAAACTATTTTTTAAACTCAGAACAAAGACAATCAGCAGTTGCTTTAGGAGTTTTAGTAAACAAGGATGGTGTAAAGGCAGCAGGAGGATATCTAATAAATCCAATGCCAGACGCAACAGCAGAAGAAATATATAAGGTTGAACAATCAATATTTAAAGCTGGAGCAATATCAAAAATGTTAGATGAAAATTTAAGTTTATTAGAAATTGCAAAAAAAGTTACAGGCGACAATAATGTTAAAGTTGTACAAGACAATATTGTACCTGTTTATGAATGTGATTGCTCAAAAGAAAGTATGGCTGATGGATTAGCAAGTATAGGAAAAACAGAGCTAGAAGATATAATTGAAAAAGAAGGAAAAGCAGAATTAGTCTGCCATTTTTGTAATAAAAAATATCAATTTTCTAAAGAAGAATTAAAAAATATTATAAATAATATAGATGACACTGAAAAATAACTTGTAATTTATGAAAAATTATTGTATATTAATATAGTGAAAAATGTAAAAATAGAGAGGAAGAAAAATAATGGAAGAAACAATTTTAATTTTTGGACATAAAAATCCGGATACAGATTCAATATGTTCAAGTATAGTAAAAGAAAGATTAAATAAAAAAATGGGACAAAACAATTGCATGGCTTATAAATTAGGAAATGTTAATAAAGAAACTGAATATGTTTTAAAATATTTAGGAATAGAAGCACCTGAATTAATTGAAAAAGTTGAAGAAGGACAAAAAGTTATTATGGTTGACCATAATGAATTTGGACAAAGTGTAGATGGAATTGAAAATGCAAAAATAATAGAAGTAGTAGATCATCATTGTATAGGAAATTTTAGGACATCAGATCCATTATACTATACAGCAAGACCATATGGATGTACAGCAACAATTCTATATAAAGAATATAAATTAAATGAATTAGAAATAAACAAAGAAGAAGCAGCTTTAATGGCAAGCGCAATTATATCTGATACTTTATTATTAAAATCTCCTACAACAACAGAGCATGATGTAAAAGCCTTAGAAGAACTAGGAAAAATTGCAGAAATAAATGTTGAAGAATATGGCTTAGAAATGCTAAAAGCAGGAACTGATTTAGATGACTTTACAGCAGAACAATTAGTAAATTTAGATGCTAAAAGTGTTGAAAAAGATGAAAATAAATTTGTGATTGCACAGGTAAATACAGTTGATATACCAGATGTATTAAAAAGACAAGATGAATTAGAAAATGCTATCAGAAATGAAATTGAAAAAAAAGGACTAGTATTATTTGTTTTAGCAATTACAGATATATTAAATAGCAATTCAGAAATTATAGCATTAGGAGATAGAAAAGATGTAGCAGAAAAAGCATTTCAAAAAACACTAGAAAACAACAGAATGTTTTTAGAGGGAGTTGTATCTAGAAAAAAACAACTATTACCGAATATTGATAAAAATATGTAAAAAAGAAAATAACTAAAGTTTCAATAATAAATCTTTAGTTATTTTTTTATGCTTTTTCACATAAAATTAAATAGTTTAATATTTTTTTTAGGAAGTGAATTAGATTTGAATAAAAAGAAAATTATTTCAATATTAATTATTTTTATATTGTTTATTATAGTTATTTTTCTAAGTTCAATTAATAATATTAGTGAAAATACTATAGAAACTAGTGCGAGTGTATCAAATAATAAAAAGATAGGATGGGGAATAAAAAGAGAAAGTGATCATAAACAACCAGATTTAGGGAGTGGTAATAAAAAAGTTTTAGAAGATAATAATGGGATTGCTATGGGAAATAGTGAAAAGAAATATATTTATTTAACTTTTGATGAAGGATATGAAGCGGGATATACAGAAAAAATTTTAGAAGTATTAAAAAGCAATCAAGTTCCTGCAACATTTTTTATAACAGCACACTATGTAAACACACAAGAAGACTTAGTTAAGAAAATGATTGATGAAGGTCATATTATTGGAAATCATACAGTAAATCATAAAAGTATGCCAGATTTATCAGAAGAAGAAATAAAAAAAGAGGTAATGGATTTACATCAAGTAATTTCAGAAAAATATAATTATGAAATGAAATATATACGTCCACCAAAAGGTGAATTCAGCGAAAGAACGATACAAGAAACTAATAAATTAGAATATAAAACAGTAATGTGGTCATTTGCATATGAAGACTGGAATGAAAATAAACAACCAAATGAAGAAAAAGCAAAGAAAATGATTTTAGATAACTTGCACAATGGAGAAATAATGTTATTACATGGGAATTCAAAAACAAATACAAATGTATTAGATAGTGTGATAAAAGAAGCAAAAAGCATGGAATATAAATTTAGGTCTTTAGATGAATTTGAAAAATAAAAGGAAGGTTAAATATGAAGAGAAAAAAACAAAACAGAATTGATAAAATCTTAGAATTACCACAAGAAGTTTATACAAATGTTCCTAAGGTCGTAATTACTGGTTTTGATGAAATGATAATAGAAAACTTTAAAGGAATACTGGAATATGAAGAATTTTTTGTACAGATTAAAACACATATTGGAATAATTAATATAGATGGATATGGATTAACATTAGAAAACATGACAAATGATGATATAAAAGTAAAAGGTAAAATAGAGAGTATAGAAATTGAAAGAACAGTAGATGAGAATTAAAGGAGATTAATATGTTTCTAAAAATATTATTTAGCTACTTGTTAGGATATTTAAAAATATGTGTTGAAGGGTATTATATAGAAAGATTTATAAATATATGTAAAAGTAAGCAGATAACAATTTGGAATTTAAAAAGAAATAAGGATATATGCTTATATTTAAATGTAAGAATTAGTGAATTTAAAAACGTAAGGGATGTAGCTAAAAAAACTAAGTGTAAAATAAATATAAAAAGCAAAAAAGGAATGCCGTTTTTATTACATAAATATAAAAAAAGAAAAATATTTGGAATATTATTAATATTAATTTCATTTTTTATATGGTTATCCTCAAACTTTGTATGGAATGTGGATATAATTGAAGAAAATGGAAATGAGCCAGTAAATATAAGACAAGATCTAGAAAATATAGGTTTAAAAACAGGTAACTTAAAATCAAAAATAGATACAAAACAAATTATAAATAAAATAAGATTAGAAAGAAAAGATATTGCTTGGCTAGGAATTGAATTAAAAGGAACAAATGCAATTGTTAAAATTGTAAAATCAGATGAAAAACCAGAAATAATAGATGAGAATGAATATTGTAGTATAATTTCAAATAAAGCAGGAGTAATAACTAAGATAAATGCACAAAGTGGAACTGCAAATGTTAAAGTTGGAGATACTGTAAAAGAAGGGGATACTTTAATAAATGGTTGGATGGAAGGCAAATTTACTGGTATTAGATATGTACATGCAAAAGGAAAAATAGAGGCAAAAGTATGGCATACAAAAAGCAAAAAAGTTTTATATAATACTACGGAAAAGGAGGAAACAGGAAGCACAGAAAATAAATATGAAATAAAATTTAATAATTTTAAAATAAATTTGTATAAAAAGCTTTCAAAATTTGAAATTTATGATACAATAGAGGCAGAAAATAAAATAAGAATATTTTCGGATTTTTATTTACCAATTTCTATTGTGAAAAAAACAAACAAAGAATTAAAAGAAGAACAAAAATTATACACATTAGAAGAAGCTAAAAATAAAGGAATAGAAGAATTACAAAATGAATTAGATAATGAAATTGAAGATAAAAATAGTATTGTTAACAAAAATATTAATACTTATGAACGGAGGAGATGGAGTAGATATTTTTGTTACGTATGAGGTACTAGAAAACATAGGGACTAATGAAAAAATAGTATTTTGAAGGGATGATTAAAATGGAAGAAAAAAGTCTTAGAATTACTGGAACCAATAAAACCTTTATTAATAAGATAACAAATACATTGACAAAAATATTAATACCAACAAAAATTGGTATTAATGGAATGCTTATATCAATAAAAAGAAATAATTTATTAAAAGCATTCGAAAATTATAAATCAGATAATGAAAATTATAATAAAGATGAACTAGAAAAAAAATATGATTCTGCATATGAGGCTTATCTGGATTCTTTAGATAAATATGTTATGGATTCAATCTATAAAAAAGTTAGAAACGGTTCAGCATCAGAATTTGAAAAAGATGCAATGGCAAAATATTACGAAGTTACAAGTTTAAAGGAGAACGAATATCTTGAATATAAAGCTAGAAAACAAAAGTATTTAATAGAACTTGATTATGAAGGAATAAAGGTAAACGGAAAAGAAAAGTTAATTGATAGATATCAAGAATTTTATATATCAAAGATGGATTCTTTATATAAATCAATATTAAAAAATTATTCTATAAAAGTAGCAGACAACACCAATATCTATGATTCAACAAAAGAATGGATATATATAAAAATTTTCCATACATTACAAGAGTATATAGAAAAAATTTTATCATTAAAAATACAAATTAATTATAGCGAAAATTTAAAAGGAGTTGTAACTGAATATGAAAAATATGAATCATATTCAGTTGGCAAATTAGATACAAGAGACAATATAGAAAAAAATATGGTATTATTGGGGATAAGTAGAAAATTATTTACACATAGTTTACCACTAATAGTTGCAGAACAATGTTATGAAAAACTTTTAAAAGACGCAAGAAGTTTAGTTCAAGATACTAAAATAGCTGCTAAGAGAGAAAAGGCATATTCAATGCTAATTAATTTAATTGAAGATTATAATATTAAATTGTTATCAACAAAAGTATATTGGGAATCACCAAAAGAAAGAGACGAATATAAAAAATTCTGGAGTAAATATAAAGAAATTTCTAAATTAAAAGAAAATGATTTTATAGAATATATAAAACAAAAAGAAACATTATTTATAAAAAATGATCTGAAAAATTTAGGAAAAGGAAAAACAGATTATACAAAACTTACAAAGTACTATAAAAGAAAATTGGTGGATTTTGGAGCAATGAAAGTAATAAGAAATACAGTTAAATCAGAAGGAAAATATGTAAAAGTTAAGGAAGTTGTTTAAATGTTTGAGATTGTTTATAAGGAAATAGAAGAAAAAGAAGAACATCAAAAAATAATACAAAAAGTATTAGAAAAATGTTTTGAAGAAGAAAAAATTATAGATTCAAAATTAATGATAACAATAACTCTAACAAATGCTGAAAATATTAAAGAAATAAACAAACAATATAGAAATATAGATAAGACAACAGATGTTCTTTCTTTTCCAATGTTTGAGAAGGACGAGCTTGAAAATAAAATAAAAAATAGATTATTTGAACATGAAGATGTTTTGGGAGATATAATAATTTCTATACCAAAAGTTGAAGAACAAGCAAAAGAATATGGCCATAGCTTTGAAAGAGAATTAAGTTATATGGTAGTACATGGTTTTTATCATCTAATGGGATATGATCATATAAAAGAAGAAGATAAACAAGAAATGAGACCAAAAGAAGAAAAAATTCTAAATCAACTTAATATCTTAAGATAGTAGAAAGATTTAAAAGTGAGGTAGTATTATGGGAAGAGGAAAAAGAAAAGCAAAAAAAGAATCAAAAGGAATAGGAAAAGTATTAATTATTTTACTTGTTTTAATAATAATAGGAGCAGGAGGATTTCTTGGATATAAGATTTTAAAAGATAAAGAAAATGTTGTAGAACCTGTTGCTAAAGAGGAAGAAGTAATAGTAGCACCAGTTGAAGAGAAAAAAGTACAAATATTTAGTGGAACAGATAGACCTTTTGCTGTAATGATAGACAATCATAGTGATGCCTGGCCTCAAGTTGGACTTCAAAAAGCATATATGATATATGAAATAATCGTAGAAGGTGGAGAAACTCGTCTGATGGCTTTATTTAAAGGCGCTAATGTAGAACAAATAGGACCTGTTAGAAGTGCTAGACATTATTTTATCGATTATGCTATGGAAAATGATGCTATTTATGCACATTTTGGACAAAGTCCACAAGCTGAAAGTGATTTAAAAAAATACAATATAAATGATATAAATGGTATTGCAGAAGATGGTTCAACGTTCTGGAGAGTAAAAGGTAAAGCAGCTCCTCATAATGCTATAACAAGTACAGAAAAATTATTAGCATCTGCTAATAACAAAAAATATAAAACTAAATCAACAAATGAAAGTGTTCTAAATTATACAACAGACGAAGTTGAATTGAGTAATGGACAAGGTGCAATTAGTGTAACAATTCCTCATTCAGATAGACAAACTGTAAAATATGTATATGATGAGGCAAATAAAGTGTATAAAAGAAATGCAAGGGGGAAAGCTCAAACTGACTGGACAACAGGAGAATATATAACAACAAAAAATATAATAATTACTTTCTGTGATAATTATACATTGTCCGATAGTGAGAATAAAGGTAGACAAGGACTAAAAAATATAGGAACATTTGATGGATATTATATCACAAATGGAAAAGCTATAAAAATAAAATGTACAAAAGATTCTAGAGAATCTAAAACAGTATATAAAGACTTAAATGGAAATGTTATAAAAGTAAATGATGGAAATACTTTTGTAAATATTTGTCCTATAAATGCAAATGTAGTTATAGAAGCACCAGAGGCTACATCAACAACAACTAATGCAACAAACTAATATATTAAAGAAGGGATTGAAATTTATATGAACGTGTATGACACAGCAAATAAATTGGCATCAGAAATAAGACAATCTGAAGAATATGCTAATTATAAAATAGCAAAACAAGCATTAAACCTAAATACTGTATTAAAAGAAAAAATGTCTGAATTCGAAAAAAAAAGATATGAAGTACAATTAGAAATGATGCAAACAGGAAAAAACGATGAAGAAAAATATAAAAGAATGCAGGATTTATATGCAGAGTTAGTTGAAGACGAAGAAGGAAAAAGATTCTTTGAAGCAGAAACAAAGTTTAATGTGATGATAGCAGATGTTAATAAAATAATAGGTGAAGCTGTAAGAGATGTATTATAAAAAATAGGGATTGTATTTTATAACTTTTTAATATACAAAATATTAAAAAGGAATGATAAGATATGGAATTTATAATAATAGCAATAATTGCAATTATTTTTATAATAATATTAGGGTATTTATTTGATTATAATATGAAGAAAATTAAACATATAGTAGATGATGATAAGGATTTAGATGAGCTGGCAAAAAAATATCCTAGTAATATAGAACTGTGTAAAAAATATTTAAAAAAATTAAACAATGAATCAGTAAAAATAGAAGAAGATAAAGATTCTGAATCAAGTTTATATATAGCAATATCAAATAAAATATTAATAGCTAATATTGCAAAATCTTACACAAGAATACAAACAATAGCACATGAATGTTTACACTCAGTACAAGATAGAAAATTATTAATTTTTAATTTTATTTTTTCTAATATTTATTTACTTTATTTTGCTATAATATGCATACTTGTAATATTTAAGGTGATACCCAATAAAATGCTATTCATAAGTATCTATTTGATATTAAGTATGGTTTATTATTTAGTAAGAGTATATCTAGAAAATGATGCTATGATAAAAGCAAGATATTTAGCTAAAGAATATATGGAAGAAGAAAAAATATCAACACCAGAAGAAATAAATAAAATAGTAAAAGGTTTTGATAGAATAAATAATTTAGGAATAAAAGTTACAAATTATAAATTTTTCTTAAATCCAATGATTAAATTGTTATTATTTATTATTATATGTATTATAAGATAAAAGAGAAATTTGGACGTTTAAATAAAAAAACTATTCTTTGGAGTGCAAGAAGTAAATGAGAAATATTATTAATATAAAAGAAAAATATATAGATATTTTTAATAAAGAATTTAAGTTGCCAATAAAACTAGAAGATTTAAAAGAAATATTTGGACAAGGCATAAAAAAAGAATTAGATAGTGGTACAAAAATATATGTATGGGAAAAGTATGGGATTTATATATGGCTAAATCAAGATATAGCGACTGGAATTAGAATAAATCTGAACGTTAGAGATTTCGAACTATGTAAAACAAACTTTTTAGGTGAAATTTTAATTAATGATAAAGAGTTTGAAAAGATTAGATGGAAGTCAGATGAATATAACTATGGAAAAGAATTGAAAATTGGAGTGTTTAGCTTATATCTAGATAAAGATTTTGAATATTTTATTATTGAGTTTCAAAATGATGAACCAAAAGAAAAGAGTAATAAATATAAGTTAAAACATATAGAAGAGCCAATCTTAAAATTTGATAATTTTAATTTTAAATTATGTATAATTCAAGAACTAATGTATAATAAAAATGTGTTATTACCTAAATTTGATGTATATGATTTTGCAGAAGAATATGATAAAAGAAAAATTGATATTGAAGAAGAAGGATATGAACCTATAAAAGAAATAGTTGATTGGTTTAAAAAAATAGAAATCCCAATTTCATTAGCAGCACATATCGAAGAAATTATAATGGATGGTGGAAATGAAATTTATACACAAATAATACCATTTTGGGATGGTGAAGATGATTATTTTGATATTAAAGAAATTACAGAAGATGAAATTAAACAATTTCCCAACTTAAAAAAAATAACTTTGTTACCTTCAGAAAATAATATAGAAATAATCCAAAAATTAGAAAGTTATGGAATAAAAGCTGATGAATTATAAAATCAGAGTTTATTTTTATAAACACATACTAAAGGGACTAGATACACCTTAGTATAAAGAATTCTAGCTTAATTTACTCTTTTTTTTGAAATAGTAAATTTTAACTTGATATATTTTTATAGTAATAGTATAATAAGTGTATTAATTTAAAAATATAAAAAATGAAAGGAAAGATAATTATGAAAAAAGAAAAAATCATAGGAATTATTGTAGCAATAATTGTGGCTATTGCTGTAATAGCATTTTTAGTATTTAGTAAAAATGGACAAAATACTAATGAAAACAACGCTAATAGTACATCAAATAATTTAAAAACAACACAACAATCAAAAGGAAATTATAATGTTTTTGAAGCAATTAAGCTTATAAAAACAGATGATACATATGAAAAAATAAATGAATTAATTGGGTTTGAAGGAGAGCTTATTGGACAACCTAAAGAAGGTTCTGTTTTAAATTATAAAAAATATAAGTGGGAATTAACAGATGATACCTCTATAGAAGCAACTATTGATGATAATAAAGGTAAAATTACAACTTCTGCTACTGCAAATTTTCCTAATTCTATGATAAAAAATGATAAAGTAGATTTATCAAGAACAGATGAGATGAAAAAGAAGATTAATGCAGAAGGTGGATTGACGTATGAGGAAGTGGTAGAGATTGTAGGTGGAGTTGAAGGAACCTTAGATTCGGTAGATTCTTTTTCTCATAAATACATATGGGTAAATTCAAAAGGTGGAACTTTGCATGCAACTTTCAACAATAGTGGTAAATGTACAATATTTAATGGGGTGTTTTAATTATGAAAGAGTTTGATACATTTGAAAAAGTACAAAATTTATTTAGAAATTTAAATTTAGATGGAGAAAATAACAACTATTTTATTGCATATAAAGATATTCCTAAGCAAGTTGGCTTAGTAGGTGGTGCAGTAGGTGGAATGGTTCAGGGTATGGCTCATGGTATGGAATACCCATTTGATGCTGTTTTAATTAATAATACAGAAAAAGGGATAGCTATGATTCTTCTTACAGTTGAAGGAATTACGTGGAACTTTGTTAAATTAGAAAAATTACATGTGAAAGATAATGAATTTATATTTATAAAAAATGAAGATATAGAAAATATTACTATAAAAAAATTTGCACTATTAAATTCAACAAAGAAAAAAATAATAATAAAAACAAAAAATAAAAAAGTATATAGTTTATATGCTAATATAAATGAACCATTATTACCATATCACAATGAAAATTTTAATGAGTTTATAAAAAAATATGAAAAAAAATAAGATTACAATTTTTAACTAATTCTTAATAGACCGACTATAATTTTATGTTAGTCGGTCTATTAAATGTATTTTTATATCTATATTTTAAATATTTTGTTTAAATATTAATTTATCAACTTTTTTTCCAGAATACAATTCTTCACATATATTTTGATTAGCATTTGATTTTATTTCAAAACAGTATTCCTTGTTACTTAACAGATACAGACAAAAAAATCAAAATTACTTTTATTTTACTGTAAAATATGTTATTATATATTTAAAGCATATAAAGGTATTCTTTTGTGTTGTTTGGCGACATATCTTTTAACATATTTTGTATGCTTTTTCTAGTTTTTGTATACAAACTAAATTTTGAATTTTCACTAGAATTTGCTACAATATAAAAAATGTTTATTTTTATAAAAGAAGGGATATCATGAAGAAAACAGAGAGATTAAATCAAGAAATAGATGAATTAAGTAAAATAAAAAAATCCATAAATGAAATAAAACGAAATTATCAGATTATGAATAACAATTTAGAAATGAAAAAAGATGTAAGAAAAATGATTGATATACTAGATAAAATTTATATAGAAATATTTGATAATACTCATAATTTACAAATATTTCGAATGTATGGGGATTTTTATTTGCCTACAATTTCTAAATTGATTAGTAGATATAATAATCTGATAAATAAAAAGATTAAATCAACTGATGTTCAAAACTTACTAAGTAACATTGAAAACTCGATAAAAAAAATAAATGTTCACTTTCAAAATAAATATAATAGTTTTTTTGAAGATGAAATAATAGATTTAGATGCAGATATCAAAGTTTTATTAAATGAACTAAATAATAAATAACAAGGGGATTTTATGGAGACAAATAACGAACAAATAATATCTTTTAAATATGAATATAGAAATTATCAAAAAAGAGCATTAAAAGAAATTGATAAATATGTTGATGATAATAAAATACATATAGTAGCGGCTCCAGGAGCAGGAAAAACCATTTTAGCTTTGAAACTAGTATTTGATTTCAATGTAAATACTTTAATATTAGTTCCAACTATTGCAATTAGAGAGCAGTGGGTAGAGCGAATGTTAAATGATTTCACTAATATAGATAAAAAACAAATTTCAACAAGTTTAAAAGATTTAAAAAAATTTAGTATTATTTCGTATCAGGCCCTATATGAATATGATAAAGAAGAAATCAAAAATATTATTAAGAAAAATAATATTCGTACTATAGTATTAGATGAAGCACATCATTTGAGAAATGCTTGGTGGAAATTGCTTTCTCAGGTTTTTGAAGAATTAAAAAATATAAAGATAATATCACTTACAGCAACGCCTCCATATGATGATGAA
>Ga0326511_10003372_pt1 | contig 12851 bp, 5 predicted proteins | sample 0_2496_0518_D_FD_203701 | JGI IMG/M metagenome (GOLD analysis project Ga0326511, IMG submission 203701) | Bovine rumen microbial communities from UC Davis, California, United States - 0_2496_0518 | ecosystem: Host-associated > Mammals > Digestive system > Stomach > Rumen | place: USA: California... | reverse complement strand
GAACCAGAACCAGAACCAGAACCAGAACCAGAACCAGAACTACCAGAACCAGAACCAGAACTACCAGAACCAGAACCAGAACTACCAGAACCAGAACTACCAGAACCAGAACCAGAACTACCAGAACCAGAACTACCAGAACCAGAACCAGAACTACCAGAACCAGAACTACCAGAACCAGAACCAGTATAATCTATATTATCTATTATAGATTGTAAAACTTCATTATCATTCTTTTTATTATTCTCTAAAGAATCTAACAAACTATCTGCCGCTTCTAAAGATTTTTCATATATTTCATCTTCTGTAGAGCTTTCATTTATTCCTAAACTGTTTAAAGCTGCCACCACTTTTCCTTCTAAAGAGTTAATATATTGTTGTGCTTTTGTTTGATTATTTATTTCTGATATTTCATTTATGGTGTTACTAAGTATTTTTCCACCATCATTATTATCTGTTGTTTCTAAATTTGAAGTAGAAAATAATATTAAAGAATTTTCAGATTTAAATTGTTCAAATATATTGTCTTTTAATTGCCTTTTTGCTTGCTCATTGTTTCCTATCAAATCAAATAGTTGATCTATTTTTGAGTAAATATTATTTATATTTATACTTCTAACAGAAATACTACTATTATTTATTTTTATTTTTGCTTTATAACTATTTAAAAATTTTCTATCCATTTATTAACCCTTATCAAAATTTTGAGCAATATCCATTTGAATTTGTTGTGCATTCATTATTACATCTGGTTGAACAGACTGTGCAGCTGGTGAACCTTGAGTTTTTAATGTTTTAACTGTTTCTGCCAATTTATCTAGTAATTCAGCTATATTCTTTTGTTTGCCATGCAAACTCATCATGTCTTTTGACTTTAAATTAATTTTTCCTTCTGATTCTATATTTATATCTTTTTCTGATTTTATTGAAAAATTCTCTTTGGAAGTAATAGACATTTCTCCAGTTGTTTTTATCTCTGCTCCACCTGAAGGATTAAATGTAATTGTATTTTCAACATCTCCATCTTCATTTTTTAATACTAGAGTTGTTTCACTGTCATTCATTATTAATTTTTGTTCCAAAATTTTATCATCTTTTTTTAGTTTCCTTATTAAAGTGGCTTCATTATCAGACAATAATAATTTTTCAAATCCTATTACTTTATTTTCTTGTATGAGATTATGTTTTAAACAAGATTTTTCTTTATTAAGAATAAATGTATTCTCTGGTAGTATGTTTTCAAAATTGGTTTTTTCTTGATCTATATCATCATAATTTTCTATATTGTTAGTCTTGGTCTTAATTATATAATTACCTTTTGTAATATAATCTGAACCAGTTATAGTATCATTTTCTTTGTTTGATATTAGAGCTTCATCTTCTTCTCCAATATCATCATCTGTGTCATCTCTTGGAATTTTTACACTTTCACCAAATTGTTTGTTACCATATAAACCACCTAACCAAACATAGAAAGAATTAGAAAATCGTTCATTATCTCCAACTTCTATAACTAATCCTTTAGTGCCCACTTGTGGAACTGAAAAAATACCGCAATTATCTTCTGCTCCTAATCCAGAAGATAATACTAAACATTGACAAGTAATGGCAGAACCACCAAAAGTAGAAGTTTCTATACCTAATGCTTTTTTAACCATATTGCCAATTTTATAAAATGGTTGTGCCCAAAATCTTGCAGTTCCATTTGGAATATATTTTTGATATAGCATTACATCTATCATTCCAGTTTTTCCAAATTCACTATTTCTAAATACAGTTCCACTCCAAATCACTTTTAATCTCCATTAGGAATTAATATTTTTCTTCCTTCTTTATAGTCTTTAATACCATTTGTAAAATTGTTTATACAAGTTATAATCCAAGCAGAATTAGAATCATGCAAAAAATATTCTGCTACTAAATCTGGTCTGTATCCCATTCCGACTGGTATTTTTGCTACATAAGTGTTGCTTCTTAAACTGTCTATATAAGAGCCGTTTACAAATCCTTTTACTTGTTTGTCTAAAATAGGATTTTTTATGCTTTTTCTATAATTCTCTATTCCTCGCATTTATGCCTCCAATGCAGCAACCAATTCTGTTCTGAATACACCTTTTATAATTTTATTTTGATCCTTATTGAGTATTTCTCTCGCTATATCTTCTATATCATCATTAAATGAAAAACTCCAATTATATTCTTTCTTTAAAAATTCTTTTACATCAAAGCTGTCATTTGGTAATTGATCTATAAAATCTTTATAAATACCATCTAATATTTTTCCATAGTAATAATTATCACTATTTCCTTCATATCCTTGTTCAAAAAAATTATTACAAGTGATTAATAAAGTATAATTTTCTGTGTCTTCTTCTATTTCTATTTTACCAGTAGTTGGAAATTTTATTTCACTTGTTTTGTTTAATTCTTTTAATTTACTTTTTACAAGCTCATCTGGTCTTTCATTAATTGTTTTTATATAGTTATATGCTTCTTCTAACCATCTTTTAAATTCTTCTTTTGTTTCTTTATCTAAGCCATTAATATATTCAGAATTCATTTTTGCTATTTTTTCATTTGATAAACTTAAACTACTACTAACAGTAATATATTTGATTCTTATTGAACCTATTTGTTCGTACAATTCCTCAAGAGCTTTAAATATGTCAGTTCCTTCTTTTAAATTATTATTTCCATTTTCTTCTATTTTTAATGCAATATAACGTTTGCTAAGAAGTAAAATTAATTTTGCAAAACTTGTATTTACTTCCTCTTTATTTTCATTTAATAATTTATCGTCATTTATCTTATAAGTATTTTTATAATATAATTCATTTTCGTTTACAACTATTTTTGGGAATTTTATTTTTATTTTTTTATCTTCATAGCTAACATCTGAAACTATTTTTTCTTTCTCAAGAATTGTTGCTTCAACATAATCATACAAGTTTAAATATTGTAGCAAGCTTTTAGCACCTTTACTTGATTGTAAAAATCTATTGTTATTACCATTGTAAGTTTTCACTATTTTTTTTACTTCTGACAAAATTTCAAATAGACGAGTAAATGGATTTGGTAGAGAATATTTGTCAAATGTATATATAAAAGTTGATAGATTGTTCCTTTCCTCGTTTAGTAAAGTAAAAAAAGATTTAATCGCTTTTTTTTCTACACTATCAACAGAAGCCTTTCTTAAAACTGATTGTTCCACACCAATCAAACTATCTATAGATTGTATGATTGATTGAGAAATTGTGTTATAATCTTTTATATATTCATTTACTTTGTCTGTGACATTTTTTTTATACCCATCAGTTATTTTTTCTATATATTCATCCACCTTTTGTTCAAAACTTTTATTTTTGTTTTCGCTCATACATTCTCCTTAATTTTTAAAGAAATAATACAGGAAATTTTCTTTTGTTTGTTTAATATTAATTTTTAATGGATTCAATAAATCGTCATTTCCTTCTAAACTAGCAAGCGTGTTAATTCCACTACCAAGTAAATTGTAATCATCATTACTATTTTTTATTTTTCTCAAATCTACATCACTTTCTTTAAGATTTAAATTATTAATTTTTTCTGCTTCACTATAATGATAATAGTTAGGAACTGTATCTAAAAAGTTTTTTGTTGTTTCTGCTAAAGTAAGCGAAACTGAAAACCCTCTTTTGAAAGATTTAGATTCTTTTCCAATTCCAATAGAATAAGCATTAGAGAAATCTTCTGCTTCTATTGGATTTATAGTTACGTTTGTTACTATATATCTTTTTTCTTCTGTAAAATCATTTAAAGTTGAAGTTACTTCTATTGCTTTATCGCCTTTTTTGATAGGATATGTAAACAATTCTCCTACAGTTAAATTTAAAGATTCATTTTCAGTAGTTCTTGCTTTCATTTTTATTCTAACTATAGGTGGCCTAGAAAAATTAGTTCCATTTATATATGGGTAAACAAGCTTTCTATATTTCAATTCTATTTTAAATAATTCTTCTGGAGTCCAATGATCAAGCCAAACAAAAATATCACAATTGGAATTATCATTTTTATTTGAAGCAGTTGCCAAATACTTTGTTTCTAAAGTAATAGTATTAGAATCTGATCCTATATAACTTCTTACAGTTAAAAGTCTGTTCATTAATTCTTCTGTTTCATATTTAGCTTCTATTCCACCATCATTAATTATTGGGTTAAATTCAAATGGTATGTTATCTACTATCACATCAGTTCCTGTAACATATGGTTCTATATAAAGACTACCTACTTCATAAGTATTTCTTTCTGATGTTTTTACATTTTTATAAAATTTTTTTACTTCTTCTAATATACTTTTTGAATCTCCTTTTATTTCTCCTTCTACAACGTTACTTTTATTTGAAGAATTATAAACAGTTGTCAATTTTCTGTTTATAATATTGTTTAAAAAATCATTTCTACTCTCTTTTACATTTAGATAATTACCATCAAAATGTTTTACTTCTTCAAAAGTGCTATCTTTTAAAGGAGAAGTTATTATTGTTTTTGTTTTTTTATCTGTTACAACTTTAGTTTTGTCACCATACAGAGTTGTTAATTTACTAGAAGTTGGCTCTTCTGCTATTTCTGTTTTTGTATTTATTCTTTTGTCAGTTCCTAATGTTTTCTGAACATCCTCTATATTAAAAATACCTTTTTCTTTTTCTAACCTGCTAGTAGAAGTTAAAGTTATTCCATTATTATCTTCTTTTTTATTGTCATTATTACTAAAAATCTCTGATAACTTACTGCCATCAACATAAGAACTAGCAGTTCTTAAAACACCACTTACAGTTCCCAACGCTTTCTTAATGTTTTTTATTTTTTCGTTTATTTTATTAACATCATTTTTTATTAAAAAAGGGTCATTATCAAGATAACTCTCTAATTCTGTAAATTCACTATATTCACCAGTTTTATCTCCCGCAGAAGCTCTATTCTTTACATATCTGCCTGGCTTTGCTGTGTATATATTATAATAATTTGCTAAATTTAAAGAAATTATTTCTTCTGGAGTTAGTATCGAATTTGCAGCTGCTCCTAATCTTTCTACTAATCCAGCTACTCCAAATCCACCTGTAAATTTAGAAGTCATGTCGTCTAAAATAGCTGAAAGAGTAGATTTACCCATAGCTCCAACAAACATAGCAGAAGCTGTTCCTAATAAATTTTCTAAAGAATTGAATAATCCTAATCTTGATGATAAAATTTTTATATTTTTATATTTTTCAGTTTTTATTTTTCTTAATAATTCAAATTTATCATCTGATACTGTTCCACTTGGAATTTCTGATTGTTGAGTTGATTTTGTAAACTTATTTATTAATCTAGTTACACCTTTTGCTATTCCAGTGTTAGCAACTGTTTGTTTTGCAGTTCCTATTAAAGAACCAGATACAGAACCACCATTGCCTAAATCATCTATCAGTTCATCATCTTGAAAATCTACGTTGGATTTTATAGATCCATCCCAATTTTCATCATCCCAAGGAGTTTCTCCTACTTTTTCATATACATTGTTTATAGGTATTGATACAGAATTTTCTGTTCTTGTTTTTTTGGTATCTAGATCTGTTGCGCCAGTAGCTTGCAAACTTGTTTTATCTAGTCCAGATGCATGCGTTTTACCTGAGCCATTAGCATAAATAGTGCTAACTTTTACTCCATTCTTTTCTTCACTTGCTACATGATTATATGGACTATTATTAGCAAATAGTTCGTTCGCTTTATCTATAGGTATTGATACAGAATTTTCTGTTCTTACATTTTTTGTGTTAAGATTATTTTCAGTTGTTTGTAATGTAGAATTATTGCTTAGAGAAATGGCTTTAGATTTTAATCCTTCAAAATTATTAATATGTGTATTATAATTTTCGGTATAAAGTCCAGATGTTTGATCTACTGGGTTAAATTCGTGAAATAAGGCTTCTCCACCACTTGCAAATAAATTATTTTCATCTATAACACTATAAGGTGTTGTTTCTTCTTCTCCATCTACCTCTATCTTATTTCCATTCTCATCTTTTAAAAGATTTCCATCTTCGTCTTTTGCATAATCATAATTCTTAAAAACATTTGTGCTATATCTTGATTTATCAAAAATTGTTCCTATGCTATTATCTACAGCTAAAAGAATTTTCTTACCACTATTATCTATTTCTTTTGTTTCACCTATATATCTTTCACCCAAATAAAAATTATCAGTGGTCGTATTGTTAGTAAGACCTTTTTTTTCATCTGATTGAATTATTCCTTCTGGTTTTGGATTAACTATATTTTTTGTATGTAATCCATACATTGGGTCTATTGCGTAATTTACTGTATTTATTTTATTACCTTCTTTGTCTGTCTTTCCAGTATCGTATAATATTTTCTTTGGCATTAATTCATCACTCCATATTTATTCATCGGCTTAAACTTTTCTGTTTTTATAAAATCTTCTGTGGTAGTTCTAATTGTTTTGCTATCATCCAAACCAAGAGCATTTTCAACACCTTTTTGAACTTCTGAGCTTGTTTTTCCAAGTCTCGCAATAATTTCATCCATTTTTTTAGAAAGGTTATCCATAGATTGCTTGACTGAATTTACAACATTATTATTTGTATTATCTACAGTAGTTTTTTCAACATTGTTATTTACAACAGTAGTATTATTATTAACTACTTCGTTTGTTTTATTTTCAGCAGAACTTCCTTTGGTTACAGTTACTACTCCACCTTTTGTAGTAATTTGATCTGGCTTTGTTTCTTCTGCTTGAGCTTTTGTATTGTCTGACAATGCCGCTGTATTATCTATTGTTTTTCCAAACAGTTTTGCAATCCACTTTATTGCATTATTAATTGCTGTAACTACTACATTTATAATTTTTATAATAAATTTTAAAACACCGACTAATATTGGTAATATTGGTTTTATAAAGTCAAACAAATTTAAAAGAAGTTGACTTATAACTGGCAATGATTGTTCTATCATAGGAGATATTTCTTTTAACATATCTCCAATGACTTTTCCTATTAAATCAAAAGTAGGTGCTAATTTCTCTTGTATATTTTGCATTACTGGCTGAATCTTTTCTTTTAATATAGCAATTAATGGTGCTAATAAACCTATTAATATTGCTATAGGACTTATTCCTCCACCACCAAGCTTTTTCTTTTCGGCTTTTGCCTCTTTCATTTTTTGTTTATTTTCTTTTTTTTCTGCTTTTCGCTGTTTTCTTTCTTTTGCAGTTTCTTTAAACCCTAGAGCTATATTTTTAATACCACCAAGTGGATCATTCTTAAAACCAGCTAAACTATCTTTGAATTTTTTTGGTAATTGCTTGATAGATTCAGTAGTTTTTTTAACAGTAGATTTAAAAGAGTCTTCTATATTTTTTCCAAGCTTATTTATTTCTGGCATTACTTTTAATTTAAAACCAGCAACCAAATTAGATAGTTTGTCTTTAAGTTTATCTACTCCATTTGTAACTGTTTCAAACGGATTCTTAAACTTTGTTTCAAACGGATTCTTAAACTTAAAGTTAGATAGTTTGATTTTAAGTTTGTCTACTCCACTTGTAACTGTTTCAAACGGATTCTTAAACTTAAAATTAGATAGTTTGTCTTTAAGTTTATCTACTCCATTTGTAACTGTTTCAAACGGATTCTTAAACTTAAAATTAGATAGTTTGTCTTTAAGTTTATCTACTCCATTTGTAACTGTTTCAAACGGATTCTTAAACTTAAAATTAGATAGTTTGTCTTTAAGTTTATCTACTCCACTTGTAACTGTTTCAAACGGATTCTTAAACTTTGTTTCAAACGGATTCTTAAACTTAAAATTAGATAGTTTATCTTTAAGTTTATCTACTCCATTTGTAACTGTTTCAAACGGATTCTTAAACTTAAAATTAGATAATTTATCTTTAAGTTTATCTACTCCACTTGTAACTGTTTCAAATGGATGGAAGATTTCTTTTATATTTTTTCCAAAATTAACTAAACCAACACCAACGTTAGATATATTTTTTCCTATTTCTTTGAATACTCCTTGTTTTTTCAATTCACCAAATTTTTCTTTTATATTTTTAGCTCCTTGAAACATTGTGTCGATTGGATGCAAAACTGCGTTTAAATTTTTTCCAATTTCTTTTGTAAATGAGTTGTTTACTTCTCTTTTAGCGTCTTCTACCTTTTTCTTAAAATCTTCAGATTCTAATTTTAGTTTAATGTTTGCTTTTATGTTGCTTATTCTTTCTACTTCATTCTCTACTATAGATTTCTCTTTTATTAATTCAGTAGATTGTTTCTTTAAAGCTTTTAATTTGTCATTTAATATTGCTAATTCATCTTTGTTTGCTACTTCTGATAATTTTTCTAATCTACTTTTTTCACTCGTAACGGCAAGAATTTTTTCTTCTAATTCTTTCTTTTTTGTGTTTGCATCATGTTCTGTTTGAGTAGTAAACTCTGTTAATTTTGCAATGCTTTCATCTACTTTTAAACCATCTCTTTTAAGTTTGTTTATTAATTTTATTTCAATTATAGTGTCTGATAAATCTATATTACTAAGTTTTATAAGCTCTGCATCATCTACTTGACTTCCAGCCTTAATTCCATTTTTTACCATGTTTTCCATTACATCTTCAATACTTTCACCTTGTAATGTTTTTCTAATGGTTTTTGCTATTGTTTTAGCTAAATTCTTTGAGAACTCTACTACTTTTCCATTTACTTTATTTTTTATAAATACACCTACCGTAGCAATACCAACAAGAAGTTCTGGACCTAAACTTCTTACCATACCACCAGCCTGAGAAATTACTTTGTTAAGTTGTTCAGTAGTGTCCATTGTTTTTTCCATCATTTCTTTCATTTGTTCAGTAGCTTTTTCTTCTGGGGTCATTGCCACTTCTGCTGTTTCTTGTAAATCAGCAGCACTAGCTTTTATAGCATCTTTATAACTAATACCCATTGCTTTAGCATATGCAGCTCCAGCTATCGGCCCCATTGTTTTTAATTTCTCTCCAAACTCTTTCAACCCACTAGCCATACGTTCTTGATCTATATTTCCAGTAATAGCATCTGTAATAGAAACGCCTAAAGCAGCATACGCTGGAATATTTGCTTCTATATTTTCTGGATCTAGCATTTTTTGTATAAACTCTGTTGTTGTTTGAGCAGAAATACCTACTTTTTCAAAAACAGAAACTGTTTTTGCCAAACTTAAATTCATTTTTTGAATATCTTGAGGGGATTTACCAAAGGCTTTTAATACACCACTATAATTTTGGGTGGCTTTCATTACTTCTTGCACACCTTCTTTTGTTAAGCCATTAGCTTGTGCAACTTTAGTAATATCTGCATACATAGCCATAGTTGTATTTGCAGATATTTGTCCCCATTTTTGTAATTCTATAGTGTTTTTAGTTACTTCTTCTGCATTTATTCCAAATGCTTTAGAAAGCATATAAGAAGCATTAGCAGCTTTGGAAATATCCTTTTCGGTTCCAGCATATTGTCCTTTTGCTAATTCCATAGTTACTTTTTTAGCTTCCTCAAAAGTAGCTCCTAATTGAATGCTTAAATTATTTGATATTTTTTTATATGTGGCTAATCCTTCTACTCCTTTACCAGCATTAATAGCAGTTCTATGAAGCTCAGAATTGAGATTAACCATATTTTTTGCCGTATCTAATAATCCTCTGGAAATGTCTGCAAGGCTTATACTCGTATAAACCTTGCTTATATCGCTAAGACCATTTTTTAAGTTATCAGTTGCCTGTTTTAATTTATCTGTGGCTTTTTCAGCTTTTTGCTGAGCTTTTGTATATTTTTCGGTAGTTTTAACAACTTCCTCTGTAATCTTCTCATCTTCCATATGTATTAACTTTTTAATACATACTTCCGCGTTTTTCTATTGCAGGACTTAGCAAAATATCGTATTCTATATTTGGATATGAAGCTACCTCTAAAGTTGTTTTAAATCCAGAAGCAGAAATTGAATGAGATATTTTTGTTATAACATAATATCTACTTGTTTCATGGTATTTTGAATAGCCTGTTATTGTTTTCTTTCCATATATTTTTTCAACATCATTTATTTCGTCACTGTTTCTGTTTTTAAGCTCATATTCATTAATTGGAAGTAATACGTTTAATCTTATAGGATATGTATATGGTTGTAACAAAGTGCTAAACTGCATTCCTGGATCTCCTAAAATCTCTATTGTTCCAGTATACATACTTCCATTATATGCTTTTTCATAAGCAGCTGCATCTACTGTATTTTCTGCTATAAAATCGCTAGGATATGATTTATCGCTTTCCATTTCTTTTGCTATTTTATCAGAATCTAATGTAGCAGTATAATTATTATTTTTTCCAGTATTGTCTTTGTTTGTAACATTTTGTTTTGTTATTCCATCACCACCCTGCTTAAAACTTGTTACTCCAGCAAATACAGCAAACTCATTATTGTTTTGAATGTTTATATTTTTTACAACCGTTTTATAAGGATTACCAGGTCCCCAATTATATTCCCTTATATTTGTTAATTTTACTGGTTCTCTATAATATAAAATAATATAAACATTATCATCTTTTTCATCTATTCCTACATAGTTACCATCTTTGTCTTTAATACTTTTTCTAGCAGTAAACCATTTTAAAGGTGCTAAAATACTATTGTCTTCTTTTATTATTTCGTTACCATCTTTATCATAAAATTTTTGTTCATCTTTACTATCAGAACTTTCAGCTCTGGTTCTTTGTATTCTTCTAGGTGGACAAGCCGCACAAAACTCATCTATTAAACTAGCAACCGATTTATATAAAGGTGGCTTATCACTTGTTTTTAAATAATTTCTAAGTGCTTCTTCTCCGCCAAATCTAATAGAAATTTTTTTCAAAATAGTTGGATCTATATCTTTTGTTTCTTTTTTCCCATCATAAGTATTTAAATCTACATATGTAGCAGCTTCTGTTTTATCCATTCCGCTTGTATCTATGAGCATATTAAATCCATCAGTTGCTTGTCCTTTCATATCATTAAGTAACAAGAGTTTAGGAGTTGAAGCTGGAATAACTTCATCATTATTTTTATTAAGCATTCTCATCAGGTTATATAACACCTCTAAAGGATAGCTAGTCATTTCTGCATATCTCTGCAAAAATCTCTTTTTATATAAAGCTGCTGTGTTTGATTCTACTGCTTTTATATGATATTCTATACCATTAGTTTTTAATGTAGAAGAATATCCAATTATTACATATGAAACAACATAAGATAGAACAGTCGTCATATCTGCACTTTTATTTTTCGCAGCATCTGATACATTTGGCTGTTTTCCATCTACTGCCACTATTTCTTCTGTAACATTTGCAAGGGTCATTGTTTTTCCTTCTGTTAATGTTGTATTTTCAAGATTAAAATTAGCAGTAAGATTGTAGTTTTGACTTGGATCGTTTCTTGTTACATCAAACCATCTATGTGTTCTTCCATTAGAACCTTTTGCACTTTCTGCTTTCTTTAATTTATCATCAACAACTTCTTCATTTTTATATATTGGTTGATTATAATCACAATATCCAAATCTTATTTTTAAGTTTTCAGCAGAAGTCATTTTTTCATTATATTCAGAAAACTTAATATAATCTTCTTTTAATGTAGTTTCATCTTCTGCTAACTCTGTATAACTATCTTCATTATTTTCGCCTTCTTTTGGTGCATTATTATTTGTAATAAGTGCTTGCTTAATTAATGTTTCGAGAGAGTATGTTCCTAATATTTTATCATGTTGGTAAGAAGCAAAGTCTTTATCATATAAAACTAGCTCTATAGTTTTTACACCAGAATCTTCAACGTTTAAACTCTTAATATAAGGATAATTAACCGAGTCTATTTTATTCCAACTATAGCCATTTTCGGTTTCTTTTCCTCTAAATGAAACTTCTACATAAGGAGTCATACCAGAATAAAAATCATAATACCTACTTGCATCACATAAGTATTGCTTCTTTTTTCCTTCACCATCTGTATTATCTCTTTCATTTTTTACTGTCCAAAAGTTTATAAACTCCAATTCTTCTCCAAATGCTATTTTTGCAGCACTTGGTGTTAATTCTACATTTTCTACATCTTTTGTTTTTGATGATATATAAAATAAACAATCATCTTCGTTATAGTTTGGAACTGCAAACCACCAATTTTTTAACAAATCTTTTTCAACAGTTTTCAATACATCTATTGAAGTGTTAGCAACACAACTAATTTTAATTGAATATACTTTTTCTGCTGTTCTTTTTTCTTTTTCTTCAGAAGTCTTTACATTAAACAAAACTTTGCTATCATTTATAAAAGCTTTTACATCATCAGCAACATTTGCTGAAGGTATTATATTTTTTATTGATTTACAGAAATTATCAAAATTATCATATTTAACACCATCAAAGTTAACACCTAAACAAGCCATTATTAATATAGCATCATATTGTTCTTGAGTAATGTTTTTTCTAATTGGGTTTTCTTTATTGTTATACCATCTATACATAAATAAGTCTATATATGTGCTTCCTCTATCCATTCCAGACCATTTTGCAAATGTCTTTTCAAAAGCAGTATAAACTTCCTGCTTTGTATCTTTTTCAAAAGTTGAACGAACTAAATCTTTAGAAACTTTTATTATTCCATCAGTTATATCTTCATTAGTTTCACTAACAATATTCCCATTTGAAAACAGCTGATAATCTCCTACTTTGTTTATGTTTGTATCTTTGTTTATTTCTTTAATAGTATAATGTTTATTTACTATTTTGGCTGGACCATTGGGACTTGTCAAAACTGTATACATT
>Ga0326511_10003371_pt1 | contig 12851 bp, 10 predicted proteins | sample 0_2496_0518_D_FD_203701 | JGI IMG/M metagenome (GOLD analysis project Ga0326511, IMG submission 203701) | Bovine rumen microbial communities from UC Davis, California, United States - 0_2496_0518 | ecosystem: Host-associated > Mammals > Digestive system > Stomach > Rumen | place: USA... | reverse complement strand
AATACTTCACGTAGTTGCCGTGCCACACGCAGAGCATGGCGTCAATCTCCGAGAACTTTACCCTTATCTTGCAAGTATCTTCTAACATATCATATGTCTCTAACTTCTAAGTGGCTGGAAGCCACATGAACTCCTCTAATTCCTTTTAACTCCTAAAAAGTTGAGCTTATGCGAGACTTAAATTACTTAAACAGCTTATTGTCAACCGTTGCTCCGAGTTTGTAGTTTGAGAACACATACTCGGTATATGCTCCGCCCTTCTGGTTCAGGCGTATAGAGCGCATCTCCTGTGCCTTGCCGTCGATGGTGATGATGAATGAAGAGAACATCAGTTTCTTGGTTGATGTAGGAGTGATGGTGAGTACCACATTGCTACCACTCTTAGCCATCTTCACGTCAGCATTCTTTGACAGGTCGGTCTTGCCACCATTGAATATTGCCTCAAGCACATCGTGGAAAGTCTTGTAGCGAGTATCAGTAGCTGCATTGGTCTTTGCCTTCAGTGGACCTTTCTTCATGGTGAAGGCATTACCATTCATTATCAGGGCGTCCTTGCCGTTTACTATTGCCACCTTTCCGTCTTTCTTCACTTGCAGAGAACCAGCCACTACCTTGTCCTTGGTAGAGCCACTCTTGTGTACTGTGCGAGTGGCTGTAGCTGTGAGCGAACTAACGTTGCCATACTTGGCAACTGCTTTCTTAAATTCTGCTGTCTGTCCGAATGCCACGCAAGTGCAGAGCATAAGGCAGAGTGTAAATACAATCTTTTTCATATTCCTTTTTTTATTATTTCTGTATTTCGTCATTTTTCGCGATTTCATCGCATGTAAACTTCGCCGTCATAGTCACTCCATGCAGTCCGTGGAGCATCAGACTCTGTCCTGTCAGGAACAGGTTTGGTATTGGGGTCTTGGGCGATAATATGGTACCAAGCACATTGCTGTAGTCCTTACGCACACCATAGGCACTGCCGTATGGCGAGTTGTTGTATGTGTAGTAGGTCAGTGGGGTAGAGGTGTAGCTGTGGTCTATCATGCCCCTCAGTCCAGGTATCACCTGCTCGGCAAGGTCAAGACACTGGTTGCTGACATTATTCTTCATCTCCACATAGTCCTCACCTCGTTTGCCAGGAGTTTTGTTAGCCCAAGGCTCAATAAACTCCCATTTCATCGGTGTCAGGATATCTATTACGTTGGCAAAGCCCGTTCCGTCTGTAGGCACAGGACAGCTTATCAGCACTCCCTTTACCTTTGGCTGTTCAGGCTCCACGGCTATGTTTGCCCACACATCGTCTGTGTCATATACAAACTTGTTGTGGTTGAAGTAGGGCAGAGCCTCTGGCTTCAGTTTCAGTTGCAGGGTAAACATTCCGCAAGTGTTCTTCAGCGTAGTCATTCGCATACGGAAAATCTTCTTTATCAGTTTGCTCTCCTTCACCAGATTAACCGTTACTGATGGGTGGGCATCAGATATAAAGATGTCTCCTTCAAACTCCCTGCCGTCTCTGCATATTGCCTTGGTTATCTTGCCGTCTTCTTCCTTCAGCTCAGTCACATCGGCATTGCATATCACCTCGCCTCCGAGCGCCTTAATCTCTTCGAGCATGTGGTTTATCATCACATTGCCTTCGCCCTTCAGTCGCCAGCTGCTTTCTATAAAACTGCCGTTGCCGTGGGCAAAGGTAAAGAGGGGCAGGGTTTTCTTGCGCAGTTCCATCTTTATGCTCGCTCCGCTTATGATGCTGATGAGCAGTTTGTTGTGAATGATGGAACAGAGATAGTCGTAAGCGTTAGTCTGTTGCAACCACTGCTCGTCAGTAGTCTGCAGCATCTCCACATATTTCTCCAGTCCCTCGCGCTCCTCAGGAAAATCCTTCGCCAGTTCGTTGACGAAGTTCTCATAGCCCTGAGCAAACCTGTATGTCTTGCCCATGATGGTTATCTCGTCAAAGCCATTTGGGTCGAGCCTCTGCCAAGGCAGGTCGAGCAGTCCCAACTCCTTAAACGCATCATGCAGAGGCTGTCCCTCGTCCAGTCCGCCTATGTAGTGCAGACCAGTGTCCAGGCAGCATCCCTTGCGCTTGTAGCTCTGCAAACAGCCTCCTGGCTGGAACTGCCGTTCCAACACCAGCACGCGCCTGCCCTGCCTGCCCAGAGTGATAGCACACTCCAAGCCACCCAGTCCGCTTCCTATTATGATAACATCATATTTCATGCACAATAGCATATTCAGGTGCAAAATTACAAAATAATCTTGACAAACACACCATATTATATAATGTTTTCTTCCCCAGCTTTCTACTTTTCATATTCTTTTAGTTCGCCGATGCTCACCTTGCCGTCCTCAGATATGGTGAGGGGAGCAGCGAGTGTGGGCATATCGTCGTAGGTGAGTACAAGGCCAGTGGTGAATTTCACACCTGGGGTGATGAGCAGGAGTGGAGCATTTCCGCTCAGGTCATACTGTATCTGTTCGCCTATCCAGAGGGGCTGTTCGCTGTCGAAGCCTCCCATGTCAGTAATGGTGTTCTTGGTATGGGCTATCTCGCGCCCGCTGTCATAGAGTGTCACTTGCTCTCCCTCTATGCTGTAGCCCAGGCGCTGGCATAGTTGCTGCTGAATGTCATATGGGTCGATGGTGTTGGCTATATGAGCTTTGTCATCTTTATCGAAGAGTATCTGGTAGAGGCGCTCCACTTGTACTCCAGTGCCCCACATGGCGCAGTTGGCAAACCAGAGGGTGCCCGTCTTTGCATCATACAGAGCCTTGGGTTGGCGCGCATTGCTGAGATTGTGGAATGTGGTGGACGAGGCTCCCTTCTCCACTACTATGCCGTAGCCCTCAGTTGGTGTGCTGTCCACCTCGCCGATAGCCTCCACGCAGACGGAGTGCAAGGTGTCGCTCATGATTTCGTAATTGTGAAAACGCTCAGCCTTCTCCATTGCCTCAAGGATCCGTGCAGGAGCCGAGTCTGGCTTCACTGCTTCCTCCAGTGTGCCAGCCACCAAGGGGTAGTTGGCTTCTGATATGTTTTTTCCACTTTTGCAGGAACTAAGTCCTATGCTGCAGCCACAGAGTGTCAGGATGGTGGCTAACATCCATGCTTTTGTATTGTTCATATATATATAATGGTAATGGTGCAAAGTTACATCTTTAATTTGGAACAGCCAAACATTATCTGGAGAAAAAAGAGCCTTGCTTCTCTCTTTCCTTGCCCTGCTTTTAAGGCTTGAGGCAAAGCTTTTATCTAACAAAACAGCTTAGTTTATAGAACAAACTAACTTACTTTGTTGAACAAACTAACCTACTTTGTTAAACAAACTAACTTACTTTGATAAACAAACTAACTTAGTTTGTTATTTAGAAGCATAGCATCTAGGGCTGGAAACATAGTGTCTGAGTGGAGAAGTAATGAAAGAAATGAAAGTTTTTCGGGAAAAAAGTATTGTGATATAATTTTTTTTCGTAATTTTGCACCCCGAAAAGAGATTTGTATTTAATTCAGGATAAAAAAAATGAAAAAGAATCTTATTTTACTTGTGTCTTTGATGATGCTCCTCTCTACTGGAGTGGTGACAACATCATGTAGTGACAATGATGATGCTAATGGTGCATCTGTTCAGTTGCCTGCTGCCCGTATTACCGAAACTATTTCTAAGAGCATTCGTGACGGAAAGGCAAAGGCTACGGTCTACAATTTTGAGTATCCTTCTCAGGACCCATTTGGCAACCCAGTTACTCTGTCTGGTAGCATAATCGTGGGCGACGAGGTTGATGCCAACGGCAAGAAGGCGGCAGGCACGGTGCTGTATAACCACTTCACCGTGTTTCAGAAGGACCAGTGCCCCTCTCATGGCGATTTAGCCGTGCCATTGGTTGTCGTGGGCAGCAAGATGATAGTAGTGGCAGCTGACTACTACGGCTTTGGCGTCACAGAAGACAAGGATCAGGCTTACTGCATACCAAGTGCTAATGCTCAGGCAAGTGTTGACGCTCTGATAGCTGCCCGCAAGTTGCTGAAGGATAAGGGTTACACATGGGATGACTTGCTGTTCAATGTAGGCTATTCTCAGGGTGGACAGACCTCAGTAGGTGTGTTGCGCCTCTTGGCTCAGAAGTATCCAGACATCAAGGTTACCCACACCATAGCTGGTGGTGGTCCTTATGACATTGGTGAGACCTATAAACAGTTTATTGATAAGAAGGAGAGCACTATGCCTTCTACTGTTATCAGCTCAGTATTGTCATTTAATGAGTTCTTCAGCATGGGTGTGAATTACGCTGATGTGTTCAAGGAGGATATGCTCAATATTCCTAATCTCCTGCTCTCTAAGGAGTACAAGCGTAGCGAAATGGATGATACGAAGATACCACATGATTTGACAAAGGTGTTCCTGCCTGATATGTTCGACTCAAACAGTGACCTTTCAAAGAAATTCATGGCGACATTCGAGAAGGACAACCTCTGCAGTGGCTGGACTCCACGTTCTACAGAGCGTATCACGTTGGTACACAACGAGAAAGACGGTTGCGTGCCTTACGCTAATGCTACTAAGATGGCAAAATACTTTGAGGATAAGGGCTTCAAGGTTGACAGAAAATCAACAGATAACAGATATGTTGACGGCAAAGTGTTCCTTTGCAACATCTCAATCAGCGATGGTGTTTTATCTCCAAAACTTGGAGCCCATGAGGAAGGAGCACTTCAGTTTGCCATTGAGTTTATGACCACCACTTGCCACTATCTCGGCTTGAAGGACTGGTGGTACTATCCAAGTGCAAAAGACCTTGAAGATTTCTAAGAAACATTATTCATAAATAAACAAAAAGAGGTACAATCGCGCAGGTTGTACCTCTTTTTTCAAAAATAATTTGTACCTTTGCCCTCGCTTATATATAAATAAGGCAAGAGAAATGGATCGTAATTCGCAAATAATCAGAACCAGTTGGGTTGGCATCATAGCCAATGTGTTGCTTGCAGGCTTTAAGGCTGCGGTGGGCATGCTGGCTGGTTCGGTGGCCATAGTGATGGACGCGGTAAACAACCTGAGCGACGCGCTCTCGAGCGTGATAACCATAGTGGGCACGAAGCTCTCGGCTAAGCCTGCTGACAGGGAGCACCCCTTCGGTCATGGGCGCATAGAGTATTTCAGCGCCATCATAATAGCCGTAATAGTGCTGTCGGCCGGCATCACCTCGCTCATAGAGTCGGCAAAGAAGATTTTCAGCCCCACGGAGCCTTCCTACACCGCTACGACGCTCGTGGTGATAGTGGTGGCTATTGGGGTGAAACTGGCATTGGGACAGTACGTGAAGCGCAAGGGCGAGCAGTTGAACAGCGATGCCCTGACGGCTTCGGGGGCTGACGCGCTGTTTGATGCCGTAATCACGCTTGCCACGCTCATCTCTGCTGGCATAATGCTGCTGTGGGGGGTATCGATAGATGGCATACTGGGCGTGCTGATTTCGCTCGTCATAGTGAAGGCTGGCGTGGAAATGCTCGTATCGCCCGTAAACGAACTGCTGGGCACCAGCATATCTGCCGAGCTGGCTGGCGAGATAAAGAGGGAGGTGGCATCATTCGAGGGAGTGCACGGGGTGTATGACCTGATACTGCACAACTACGGTCCCGACATGAAGATAGGCTCCATACATATCAACGTGCTCGACACCATGACGGCTCACGAGATACACGGACTGACGCGCAGGATAACCATGCACATGATAGAGCACCACAACATCATCTTGACAGTGGGGGTTTATGCCATAGCCACTGGCGACAACCGCAGGACAGAGATACAGACAGCAGTGTCGAAGGTGATAACCAGCCACAAGGAGATAGTGCAGGCGCACGGCTTCTACTACGACGAGGGGGAGAACTACGTCTCGGTAGATGTGGTGCCCGACCTCTCGGTGCATGACGAGCCTGCATTCGTAGCCAAGCTCAAGGACGAGATACAGCCGCTGGTGCCTGGTATGCGAGTGGAGATAGTGGTGGACCATAATTATAGCGAATAAATATCATGAAAAAGATTCTATTTTCAATGGCAGTTATGCTTGCCATCGTGAGTTCTTGCAGCAAGAGCAAGACAGAACAGCCACAGGCTTCTGAGCCTGTAGCTCAAGACACTATTAAGTCTGCCAATGCTGAGCAGGCAAAGGAAATTAAGGCTGACAGCCTAAAGACTGCCAAGATTACCCCCGAACTTGCCTATGAGGGCATCAACAACTATTGCCACAAGGAGTTTGACTGGAGTCCAGCCGAGGAAAATCCTTCCATCATGTATGTAGCGATGGGCGACGAGACTGAGACGGAATACAAGGTGATATTCCGTAGCTACACTGGCTCGCTCACCTATTTCTATGTCAATAAGAATACAGGCAAAACGCGAATTGAGGAGCTCGTACCCGCTCTTGACATAACCCAGGAGTCTGGCACCCTCAACCTGTTTGAATACGTAAAGAGGGAAAAATAAATCTTACACTCCATTGATGACGCATAGCACCACACTCCAATGGGAGATGGCGCCAAGGAGCACGAAGACATGCCAAATGGCATGAAAGTGGAGCTTCTTGTCGTTAGCAAAGAAATAGGTGCCAGCGGTATAAAACAGTCCTTCAGCAAAAAGAAAACTGATGGCAAGCCAGGAAAGACGCGACATGACAGGCTCTATGACCAAGAGCACACTCCATCCCATTACGAGATAGAGAGCAAGGGACAACTTGGGGTATTTGCCCAAGGCGAAGATTTTATAAAAGGTGCCACCAATGACAGCTGCCCACTGCACTCCGAAGACCGTCCAGCCTATCCATCCGCCTACCACACCAACGCAGATGGGAGTGTAGGAACAGGCTATCATGACGTAGATGCTGATATGGTCGAGCTTGCGGAGCACATCCTTGGCTATGCCTGGATGCACCCAGTGGTAGATGGCGCTGCTGAGAAACATGAGAAACATACCCACAATAAAGAAGATGACACCAAAAGCCATTTGCCACCCCTGGTGCACAGCAGGCCACACCATCCAGATGCTGGATAGTGCGAAGACCGCTCCTAAGAGGTGGGTCCAAGTGTTGCCCTGTTCGTCTTTAAGTGGTAAGCCCAATTAGTAATGAAGAATGAAGAATGAATAATGAAAAAATGAAACTGTGAACAGAATTATGCTTCGCCCTGGATTCTTGATTTCACAATTTGTGCTATTTCGTCATAGGTGAGCGTCTCGTTAGGTCTTACTTCTGGCAGATACTCCACCTGTATGTGGCAAGGCTGAATGAATCGTGTGCCACGCTTCAGCATACGATATGCTCCTGTGATGCGTACAGGTACGATAGGTACGTTGAGTTCCTTAGCAAGAATAGCGAAGGTCTTTTTGAAATCGCCCATTTCACCGGAGAAAGTTCGTGTTCCCTCAGGGAATATCATGATGCTCTTTCCCTGACGAAGCACCTTGGAGAGTTTCAGAATGGAGTTCTTCAGATTACGATTCTCCATAAGTATGATGTTGTGGCGGTTAGCCATAAATCGCAGGAACTTACCTTGCACATGCTCCTCTGTGGCATAGAAATAGATATCGTTAATCTGATTCTTAGGCACACCAGCCATGGCGATAGGAGCATCGAGGTAACTCTGATGGTTGGGGGCAAGGATAAACGGACCGTTGGCAGGTATATTCTCTGTGCCCTTGATGGTCATGCGGTTGTAGGTCTTGAAGAATGTCTTGAACATTCCCTCATACAAGGTATGGGTGAAACTTGCCATAGGCAGTTTCAGGTTTTCGTTTTCGTAGTGAGCTTGCTCACGTTTCGTAGGCATAGCCGTTTCTTCTTCGCAGGTCAGTATCTTATGCCAGTCTATCTTCTCCACCTCTCGGCGTGTCTGTCCTTTGGCAACCTTCTCGGCGAGTGAACGGATGTCCTTGAAGTCAGCCATAGTGTCGGCATTGATGGTCATGCCGAAGGTCTGCTCTATGAAGCCCTGCAGACTCACACGGTCGAGCGAATCGAATGCCAGGTCGGTCTCTATATGGTCGGTAGGCTTGACAGTCACCTTCTTTTCAGCCTCGATATATTCCTTGATGATACGGTATTCCTCGCTCTCGGGCTCGTCAGATTGGGGGACTTGGTTAAGGGGCTCGTGGTTAGTAGCTCCGTCCAGTATGTCTTTGAGTTTGAATCGCTGTAGTTTGTCCAGTTTGGTGCGTGGCAACTCGCCGTTGTAGATGAAGATATTCATTATCTTCTTGTAGTTCTCAACAGTCTTGTTGTATGGCTGCACCACCTTGGTCTTCAGCTCATCTTCAGTGATATTGGCGTTTTGTGGCACTATGATGGCCCACAGCATATCGTTCTTCTCTGTTACGGCAACCTCTTTTATAAGGTCGTCATACTTCTCGAGCTGGAACTCTATCTCAGCAGGTTGCACATTCTTACCGTTTGAAAGCACTATTATCTCCTTGCTTCTACCTGTGATATAAACGCGTCCCTTCTCGTCTATACGCGCGAGGTCGCCTGTGTGTATGAATCCATCGGCATCTATCACGTCTGCTGTTTCCTTCGGACGGTTGTAGTAGCCTACCATCACGTTAGGGCCCTTGGCGCAGAGTTCGCCGTTGACTATCTTACACTCAACTGATGGCAGAGGCAGTCCCACACAACCTGGTATGATGTCATCAGGACGGGTAAAGGCAATGATTGGTGCTGTCTCAGTCATGCCATATCCCTCAAGCACGTCAAGACCGAGGGTGCGAAGTCCTTCGCCTATCTCTGTGTCTAAGGCTGCACCACCGCTTACACAGAAGTCAAGGTGTCCACCCATCTTCTGGTGTACACTCTTGAATATAATGCGTGAAAGCGTGCGACTGTTGGCTTTCTTACACAGATTAAACAGAGCACGGGTAATCCATTTCTCGTCTATCTTCTTCTTTATACCGCTATAGAGGGTTTGCCACAGACGAGGCACACCAACGAAGATGGCTATCTGTCCTCGGCAGAGGGTCTGCATGATGTCAGGTCCTGACAGACTTGGACAGATTGCTACACCACCACCATTGAGTATAGGTGCTATGACGGTGCCCATAAGTGGCAGTATGTGGTGGAGTGGAAGGAGTATTAGTGTACGACGCTCGATATTAAAGATTTTTACCTCTTCGGACACGCCACGGATGTTTGCAAACAGATTACTGAAAGTGAGCATTACACCCTTAGGTGAACCTGTAGTACCTGAGGTATATACTATCAGGGCTATAGTCTGCTGGTCTGGTTCGTAGTTTTCTGCGCTTATGTCAGCATCCTCCTTGCAGAACTTTGCAAAGTCCTCAATGCTCACCACCTTGGTCTTCGCATCAGCTTCTTTGATGGCTTTCTCTGCTGTGTCAAGGCAGTTTGCTGATACGATGATACATTCCGGTGTACAGTCGTTGAGTATATAGGCAAGGTCTGAAACGGTGGAAGTGGCATCAACAGGTACGGTGATGCCGCGCTTCTGCCAGATAGCAAAAACAGAGTATATCCATTCTTCGCGGTTTTCGCTGAAGATGATACACTTCTCTCCCTGTTTTATAGGAAGATGGTTAGCAACAGCTGTGACGTTGTGAATAAGCTCGGTGAAGGTGATGTCCTTCTCACCAGCCATGATGGCAATCCTGTTAAAATCCTTAATCATATCTTTACACCTATATTTCCGTAAAAGGTGTCACAAAGGTACTGCGTTTTGTTCTAACAGGCGATAAATTGTTCTATATTTCTATAGAGAAACGCGCATTTGTTTAATAAAATTAACAAATGCACAAATTCTTTAATCAGTTTTTTATGGCGGTTAGTATTCTTTCCTTGCCATACTCATCGTTGATAATCTTGACATCGTGAAAGGAGTGGGTGGAAAGGAGTTCCTGGGTTTGCTTGGAGTAAATTGGGTTGATTTCAAATGCTATAAGACCATTGCTACGTAGTGCTTTTTCTGCATAAAGTGTGATGGCACGATAAAACAGCATAGGATCATTATCTGGCACAAAGAGAGCAAGATGCGGTTCATGGTCGAGCACATTTCCTTCCATGCTCTCAGCCTCCTGTTGGCAGATGTATGGTGGATTGGATACGATGATATCATATAATAATGTGTCAGCAGGTGGGGTAAGTGCGTCTTGATGTTGGAACGCAACGTTGGCATCAAGATTCTTAGCATTTGCTTGGGCCATTGCCAAGGCTTCGTTGCTTATATCCCATGCCTTAACATCAGCTTCTGGCAGTTCTTTTGCCAGCGTTATGGCTATACATCCGCTTCCAGTGCCTATATCGAGTATGGCATGGTGGGGCGCATCGTTCAGTTTGCAATATTGCAATACGGCATCAATGAGTGTCTCGGTCTCAGGACGGGGTATCAGCACACCAGGTGCTACATTATATTTCCTACCATAGAATGTTGCCTTACCTATAACGTATTGCACGGGTTCACCATTCTCTAAACGATGCATCAGTTGCTTCAAACGTTCAGTCTCAGATGGCGATAGTCTGTCGAGTGCCCCACTACATATGTCGTTAAAACTGAGGTTAAGACAATCGCTAAGCAGGAGGCGCACAATGCTGCGTGCCTCCTGCCTGTCATATTGTGTAAGCCTGTTGGCTAAGGAAGAGAGGTTCAACTCTTAACTCTTAACTCTTAACTTTTAACTCTTAACTGTTTTCAGGTATTCTATGCATGCTTCGAAGGTCTCGAAGGTTTTATCTTCAGCCACTACCATAGGTATGAGATGCATTTTGTGCATGATGTAGCTGGGTTGAGGCTGTATAATGGTCATCAGCACCTCTATGCCTTTTGCCTGCAAATCCTTTACAGCACTCTCCATAGCGTAAGCGCCTGACTGGTCCATGAAGTTCACGCGTTTCATACGTATTATAACGGTGTTGATACCCTCTGGCACATCGTGCATCACCCTGTTGAAGCCAGTTATAGAACCAAAGAAGACAGGACCTTCAAGACGCTGTATGTAGATGTGCTTCTTCATCTCTTCTGTCACACCGCTCTCGTCTTCCCAAGGTGTATTTTTATCGAATCCATCGGTCAAAACGCCACCTTCATACTGCTGTTCAGCAAGATCACCGGCACGTTTCATGAACAATACGCAGGCTATAACCATACCGATGCCTACTGCTGTGAGCAGATCCACGAATACGGTGGTGAGGAATACCACGATGAGAACGAACGCGTCAGCTTTAGGTATGCGAGTGATATCCTTGAAACCGCGGAAGTCTATGATACCCCAACCTACGGTGATAAGGATGCCTGCAAGTACAGACAGAGGAACATACTTCACCAGACTGCCCAAGCCTAAAAGTATGGCAAGCAGGAAGAGGGCATGAACCATACCCGATATCTGCGTTCTGCCGCCTGACTTCACGTTTACTACGGTACGCATGGTAGCTCCTGCACCTGAGATGCCGCAGAACATACCAGCAACGGCATTGCCTATGCCTTGACCTATCAGCTCCTGGTTGGAGTCGTGCTTGGTCTTCGTTATATTGTCGGCTACGATTGATGTGAGCAGGGTGTCAATCGAACCCAGGCCAGCAAGCGTGAGACCAGGGATGAGCGATGCCTCGATAGTCTGCATCCAGTCGATACCGCTGAGGTCGATACCGTCTTTTGCAAAGAAAGGCATCGGCAGGCCTGCTGGTATCTCGCCGATGGTGAGGGCTGCATCGAACGAACACAATATGCTAATGATGGTCATTACAATAAGTGCAACGAGTGTTGCAGGTATCTTCTTGGTCAGACGTGGCACACAGACTATCAGAGCTATAGTGCCGAGTCCGAGCAATAGTGCTATCAGACTAACGTTGTCGGCACATGCACTGGGGAAATTAAGTAGCATGTCGAGTGTGCTGACAGGCGATTTCTTGCCTATGAGCGGGTATATCTGTTGCAGTATGATGATAACGCCAATACCGCTCATGAATCCTGACAGTACAGGGTAGGGGATATAGCGCACATACTTACCTATTCTTATTATACCAAAGAGTATCTGGAATAGTCCACAGAATATTCCTGCCATCGCCATGGCGATTATTACTGCAGAGAAATTGCCTGATGAGGCTGTCCATGCAGCACTCACTATGCTGGCTGTTACTACGGTCATCGGACCGGTCGGTCCGCTGATTTGTGAATGTGTGCCGCCAAAGAGTGCAGCGAAGAAACCTAACAGCGTAGCGCCTACAAGTCCTGCAAGCGCTCCCATAGATGCAGCTGCAGGGTCGTTGATACCGCCAAAAGCCTGAATGCCGAATGCGAGGGCGAGCGGCAATGCTACTATGCCTGCGGTGATACCTCCAAAGATATCACCCTTGATGTTGTTTGTCTGGATAAATGCCATTGATTTTGTTGTTTGTATAAATTCGCCTGCAAAAGTACAAAAAAAGTTTAAATCAGACAAAACTATGAACTATGAACTGTAAACTATGAACTATTTTTTGTACCTTTGCACTCGGTCGTACTGGTTAGATAGGGATACTCATCAATTACAGGAAATACCGAGGGACGCTTCCAGTTGTTAATGGCGGGCCACAATAAAAGTCGCGAGACCGGTGGATTACAAAGGCATGGAGCACCTTATTCTTCTATACTCGGAGTTTTCATCACATCACCAGTGCGGCTTTTTTGTATCCCTTATGCTATTAAATCCATATCAGATCTGCCATTATACTATCGCTGATGTAAAGTCCTTGTCGCATCAGACTTATCCTTTCACCCTTTATTTGCAGATTGCCACTGGCGATTGCTTTTTCTGCATTCTTAAGCAGATATGATTTGTATGGCTCCTCGACTTTCGTTATGTCAATGCCTTCCTTTGTTCTCAGCG
>Ga0326511_10003370_pt1 | contig 12852 bp, 22 predicted proteins | sample 0_2496_0518_D_FD_203701 | JGI IMG/M metagenome (GOLD analysis project Ga0326511, IMG submission 203701) | Bovine rumen microbial communities from UC Davis, California, United States - 0_2496_0518 | ecosystem: Host-associated > Mammals > Digestive system > Stomach > Rumen | place: USA... | reverse complement strand
ACAATTCTTTTCAATATTATATGTTTGTGGGTAAAAAGAATTATCATATAATTTCTTAAAAAGCTTTAAATGCTGATACTCTTCTTCAGATATATTTCTCATCTCTAATTTCTGAATTTAATAATTGGCTGTTTAACTTCTTCTTTTTATATTCTAATTTATTAATTTTAGAATCTAATTGATATATTTCTTCTTTTATTTTCTTATGAAGTTTTTGTTTTACTTCAATAATAGTTTCAGAATATAAATCTTTATTTTCTTGATAATTATCAGTATTTGGATCTATCATTATGGATTCAATCCAATATTGATTATTCTTTTTATTAGAATTAATAATCCAATATGTCTTTTTCATATTATTCTTCTGGAGTTGATTTAATTACAGTTTCATCCTTATCATTAACAGTAATTCTACCATCAAGACATGCGGTAATAAAATTATGTATTGCTTCACCGCTAGCCTTTGCATTTTTCTCAAGAGAATCTTCAAACCACTTGATACGTTCTTTGAGCTTTTTATTCTCCTCTTTTAATTCCTTATTTTCATCTATAAGTTGCTCTACTGCACTGGTAATATCCCATAAAGGTAATAACTTCTCAAATATTTTTGATTCCATAATAAATTATCTTTTATGTTTAAGCCATTCCAAAAATTCAGTAAGGTTTATTCTTACTTCCTCAACACCTATTCCTGTTTCACTACATTCATCAAAGAAACTGATAGTTACTACAATAATATCATTATATTCAATATAACTGATACCTGTAACATGTGGTACTTCTTCATCAGACATTTGTGCTATATCTAATTCATAATCATCTATAATTCGTTTAATATCTTTTTTAAGATATTTCTCTAAATAAGTATATAGATCTCTTGTTTTCTTAACACAAAGTTCAAACTCTTTAATTGTACTCTCTTTCATAATTAATTATATTTTACATTGATGTTGGACCTAACCATGTGAATGAATTTCTAGCAGCTTCTTCAGCTCTATCTGAAACCTCTCTTTCACAGTTATAAAAGTCGCTGTAAGTATCATTCCAAACCCTATGTAATGCGAATTCATCAGTATTTTTTTCTAGATACTTCTGAAGCGCTATATATTTTTCACAAAGTGCACGTACCCCGCATTCATAGGTTCTATGACACCCACCTTGCCATTTACCAGTACAATATGTTCGTTCTTTCATAATTAATCTCCTCCATCTGCTGCTTTAATATTAATCTTTGGTAGCATCATATGCTTAATTACACAAGTATCTGTAATTAAATTTTTAATTTCTTCTGTATCTTTATAAGCCATTGGTGACTCATCAATAGTGCCTTTGCAAACAGTTGTAGAATATACATTCATCATGGATTCTTCATATTCTTCCATTGAAATATTCTGTTTAGCCTTAGAACGTGACATTTTTCTTCCGGCACCATGTGCACATGAATTTAGCCATTCTGAATTAGAAAGACCCTCACAAATAGCAATACCATCTCTCATATTAAATGGTACCAACATTTCCTCTCCTTCATATGCTCGTATTGCTGACTTTCTTAAAATATGGTCATGAAGATCAATAAAATTATGAGTAGATGTAATAGTTCTCTCCTCTTTAATTCCATATTTAATAAGAATATCCTTAATTATCTTTTGTACAGTCATATGATTATATTGTGCATAAAGCTGTGCAAAACACATATCACAAAGATAGCCTTTCATATATTCTCCTGAAAGATAACCATTAATATGATTTACAGAAAGACCTTTAATAAATTCCTCCTTTGCTTTCTGAAATTCCTTGTTATTAGAATGTGTTTTCTTATATTCCTGTTTAAAATTCTTCAATGCTTCTTTCATCTCTTCCTTTGGCATAGGCTGATTTGTTTTTTGCATCCAATATTTACAAACCTTTACACCAAAATTACGAGATCCGAAATGCAATGTTACTCCTGCTAAATCATCCTCTATAGATTCGTCATATTCAATAAAATGATTACCTCCACCTACTGTTCCCAATGATTTATAGAAAGTACCCTCATCCATATTCAACCTCTTAAGCTGTTCTGTAACCCACTTCTCTGTTACTTGATCTGGGAGGTTCATCAGCATTTCAGGCCAGAAATTACGGTATTTGTTAAATCCTTGAGTAAGAAATTGTCTAAACTGTCTTTCATCAATAATTACATGTTCATTAAGGTTAAAGCCAAATGGAACATTATTTTTTATACGATGTTCAAATTCTGGATACTTATCCTCTGAAATTTTCTTATCTAATATTATCATTGATACTGTACACCCAATATCTACCCCTATATGTTCTGGGCAAATATAATCACCAATAGTTATAACCAAACCACAAGGTCCGGATGCTCCTACATGTACATCTGGCATACATACAACAGTTTGATTAGCAAATGCTGGACAATTAATTATATCATATACTTGTCCATATACATCTGCTTCTATAGTATCAGCAAATATTTTTGCTGTTGTATATTTTCCTGTTAACTCTATCATTTTTTATATAATCTCTTAAATTGCTCCAATTCTTTAATTGTTGCATTTTTTCTACTATTAAGATTTGATATTTCTTTATCAATATTATTAATACTATCATTAATATCATTTATGGCCATATTTATTACACTATCTTTATTAGTTCCAATAATATAACCATCATAATATACAATAGATTTATTTTTTGACTCTAAAGTATTTCCACTATGACATGTACCAAAATTAATAGCTTTTATTTTATTACTATTTAATGAAATATAATAGCAGCCTCTTGCCATATGCCACGGGCGTGATACTTTTATTTCTAATATATCATTTCTTTTCAAAAAATAAAGAATATCACCTTCTTTAATATCTACAAATCGTTTATCACCATCAACATATTTTGTAGGACTATAATAATTATTATAATCATATGTTGCATAACAATCATAAAATAAACTACTACTCATATTATAAATCTTTATAATTCTTCGATTTTTAATCTTACTGTCATTGCTCGCCTATCACCCTTTCTGAATTCATATTCATCTGTTTCATAATTCAATTGATCATGCTCCCAAAATCGCTGAGAGTCTGGTCCATAAGGGAAACATATAGTATATAATTTAATATTTCTCCAAATCATGGAAATTTTTAAATCATTCTTTTCGAATCCATCTATAAAACCAAAATAATCTATTGAATTATCATCATAATCAGAATCTTTAGAGATAAGATCCTTAATTATCACATCTTCTTGTATTATTGTGCATTTTACTCTGATAACTTGTTCAGGTGATCTACCATATAGATTGGCAAATTTTTTATCTATGCCAAAGCTATCATATACCATTTCACCAGTCTTGATATGTTTATGCTTTGCACAATTTATCTCAAAAGATGTGCCAACTTTATAATCATTAATTGTCATTTAATATTTTATAATCAGTATTTTTAGGATAACTATCTATTATTCCAAATAAATTAATAAAATTATAATACTCTATTAATTTTTTAATATCAATATTAATATCTTTTAGTTCCATCTTGACATAAATCATTATATTGTTTTAGTTCTTCACATTTATTTGGTAAATTATGGCATTTTAATAAATGTTGAAATCTTAATTCAAAATTAAGAGCCATTGAATTTTGAAAAAATTTTTTATTAAGTACTTTTATTGCACGTATTGCTTCTGTTTCTGTAATACCATCCTCATAATTAGTTTGAACAAAATGGTATAATTGGGAATCCCACATATCACCATCATCATCAATTATAACATAATTATCAATTTCTGGATGGTCATTAAGATACTGCTGGATTTCTCCACCTCTGCCATTACCTAAACCTACCCAAGGTGTTACATCATAAAGATTATCCATTAGCCAATATAGCATTTTATTCCGTGGGCATCTTTTTTCTTTATAAATCATACTCTTTCTGGTTTCTTCAACTGTCTGCATACGCCAAGAAGATGAAACAACAATCTTTGCTGCTGTTTCATCCACTATCCTCTTAATCCATTTTATCTTATCTGCTTTAAGATACCATTTTGGAGGAATTGTAATAACACCGTCAAAATCCAGAAATATTACTTTCATAAAGTTAAAATAGTATTTACAAGCTGCTTACGCTCTTCGACAAGTTCATTTAGTTGTTCATCTAATTGTTTCAATTTTTTATTTAATCGTTGACGTAAGTACTCTTTTGCATCTTTTTCATTTTCAAATGTCCAAGGTTTTGCATATTCATAGTATGATGAATTAGGATCCAAAAATACTTCATTAATTTCTACTTTTTGAACATTTACTTGAAAAAATTTCTTTTTCTTTTCCATTTTATATAATTACACACTTAATAAAATTATCACAAATGTTATAACAATCTGAATAAAATGTATTAATTGATCTTCTACGAGATTCAATTCAAACTTATTCGCTTTTAAATCATCTACATATGCATGTACTAAACAATTTATAATAATACAACCTATTAATGCAATACATGATACTGTTGGTACCAAAAACATTACTGGCAACATTATCATAATACTCCAAGAGAATGCATGCATTATCAAAGCAGCAATATAGTCATTCTTATATTTTTCTATATCTGCATTTGCCTCTTTACATAAGCGCTCCCAATAATTCTTTTGCTTCAAATTACTGAGGCATACTGGTTGAAATACAAAATCATCAATGATATGACACAAAACCATTAATAAAAATACTTTTAAAAACATATGCTATTTTTTAAATTTATATAATTAATCTTTAGATTATTATAAAAAAATAATAATTGTCTAAAATACAATTCTTTATTAACAAAATTTAATAAATATTTTAAAGGAAAGTTTATAAAATGATGTTGGTTGTCGAACTAATGTAGAATTTCATATATATTGTACAAGGTTACAGTATATGGCTTTATAATAAAATTACTGGCAAGTCTTCAGAAATCGCTAAAAAACGCCTTGATATTTGTAATAAATGTGAACATAATAAAAATGGAATTTGTAACATTTGCGGATGTATATTAAAAGCGAAAGTCAGAGCAATTTATCCTATTGATGATTTTGGTATAAGTGTAGAAGGTTGTCCAGAACGAAAATGGTAAAGAAAATAAAGAAGAAATAGGGAATGCATATTTAATTAATATGCATTCTTTTTTATACTTTAAATTATGCCATACAATAAATATTAAAATATCAATTTACCATAATGACACATAATAATAAAGTTCTTTATGAAAATATAATAAATGGATTATCTAAAAATTTATTAAAATGTATAAATGAATCACAAATAGATTTATTATTAGATGCAGAAAAAGAGATATTAGATAATAAAGATTTTCAAAATTGGTTTAAAAAATCTAAATGTGTAGATGAAGATAATATAACACCATTAGTACTTTTTTATGGAGGAGAAATTGGTTCTACTGATAACTATTGGTTTTCCGATAGTAATATTGTAGCTAAATATTTTGGTGCTGATAATAGAAATCGTTTTAGAAAAACTCGTTTTCATAAAGCATTTATTAAAATGATAAATCCATTAATTATTGATTGGGAATATGATGCATGGTCATTTCACTATGATAATAATGATAATATTGTTGATACAGAAACAATGGCAATAATAGCAAAAGAAAAAGGATATGATGGATTAATTATTAAAAATGTATACGAAGGTGAAAATGAACAATATTTATGTGATGATTATGTTGTATTTGATGTTAAACAAATTTATTGGATAAAATAAATTTGATATTTTTAATCTTTATCTATCAATTATTATTTAAATTTTGTATAAATTAATATATTTCACAATTTTTAACTTAAAAATTACAAACTTTTTTCTCAAGTGTTGTATAATTCATATGAGCTTTGCGAATGTGAAGAAATATTTTTTATATTATAATCCTAAATAACTTTTTTGTAAAAACATAATTGTTTATTCTTTCTTCATTTTACTATATAAAAATTATGCTTATAAATAATAAAATATTATATAGTTTTATACATGATTAATTATCTTTAGAATATTTCTGGTAAGACTCCTATTAGTATGCTTCCAGAAGTTATTAACCACAATAATGAAGCAGTAGAAGCAGAATTCAATTGGATTTATGATTCTTCTACAAATAGACTAACCAAATCTGTATATGCACCAACTGGTAGTGTTAAAGCACATTTTGGTGAATTTGTTAACCTTGCAGCAGAATATATTACCATTAAAAATATAGATTCATTAAAGAGTGCATTAAAGAGTGCTGTTTAGAAAATGGAGCATAATACATTTTCTGATTGCTGGTCATCTGACACAATACAATAGGCATATGAAGCAGCTAACAATGATTTGATATTATGTCATGATGCATCTGTTATAGCATATAAACAATCAAATGTTTATCAAACATTAGCAAGTTTATAGTCAGATGTTAATCAATTAAAGCAAACAGTACAAGCATTAAATAATCCACAAAATAATGTTTATAGTGCTGGTAATATATTAGATGAAGATTCATATGAAAATGATAATACTGTAACATATGATCGTAATTTATTATATGCTTCACCTTTACAATTAAAACGTAAAAAACTTCCAAAATTACATTTTAATGATTTAACTTCAGGAAATCTATATTCTTATTATACAGTTATCAATGGTGAGGTAACTATTGATGATATTAATACCGCATGTATAGAAACAGAAAATATAGGATTAAATGTATTTATTAATTTCAATGATACAAATACAAATGATTATTACAGTATTTTATTAGATAGAAAGAATAAAAAATATGTAAAGATAAAAAAGAATCCTTTAAATATTTTGGAAATCAGATCAGCTTCATATTCAGAAGAATATGGAACTGTATGGAAACTATATAATTATTCAGTTGTAAATCCAAGTGATATAATATTGGAAAATAAATAAAAAAACATAATGTGAATATATGGCAAATAGAAAAACTCCACTAATAAAAGCATTAAGACATTTAGGTGATAATTATAGTTCTGGTGGAACAATGTATGTATTTCCATCAGCGAGTGAAGATATTGGTTTAAATCTTAATAGTAACGTCAACGGCGTCGCTTTATCACATTATGCTTTATTGAATATCCCACCATTATAGAATTCTTCATATACAGAATCTGCTATAGTTTCTAATACAGCAGAAGGTGCAGCTAAATCTATAGCTTTATCATTATAGAATTATATGATGAATTTTGAAACTTTATTATTAAATGATGAAAACTATAATTTATCCGATTTAAATACCGTTACCGAAAAAGTATTCTGGCATTGGGCAAAGAAGGTAGGAATTATTAATATAAAGAATTATGATAAGGTAGAAGGATATGAAAATATCTATTATGATAAAAAATTTAATGCTGATCATAACAGATTTCAATAGGATGAAACAGTTATAAAATGTTTCGGCAGTATTGATGCAGGTAATTCACTTTCAAGTGATTTTGGTATGTTTAATGAAACATATATAAACATTCCTACAAGTTATGGAGCTGGCCCTGTATTTCTTAAATCTTCTTATGATAATAACTACCGTTCAAAACAATATCGTTCTGCTACCGGCGGCACTGCATTAGAGGGTAGAGATTATGATATACAATATAATTCATATCTCGGCGATGAAACTCCAATGTATGATGGTAATAATGGTTATAATACAGTATCTTCTGTAGCAAATGGCCCGGATGGTTTAGAAATAGTAAAAGATATTGATACCTTACAACGTATAGCACGTAGACATTTTAGCCAATTAGAAGGAGCAGCGAAAGATACAGATGCAAATATTAATATAAGTAGCTATGATGATATAAATGTAGATATTAATAATATTTTTAATATTGATACAGAATTTGAATTTAATGCAATATTATTATATTATTCAATATATAATCAAGATGATAATATCAAAACACCTTAGGCCACTAATTTATTTGGTATTATTTTCTTAGATAGCCCACGTATTGCTAATACAGAAGATGATACTTTCCAAATACCAACATTTAAAAAAGTAAAATCTACTTCAGAACGATTTGGTAATAGTTATTCATTCCGTGTTAATATAAAGACATTATCTGTATATGATAATACAGATGCTATTATATAGGATAATACTACTATGTCTTCTATGGCATCTATGGATTTCTCTGATGTAATATATCAGTTAAATCGCGCTATTGATATAATGAACACAAATGTAAATGCTACATAGAAGATCACATCACAATATAATTCTATTATATCATTCTATGATTCGCAAACATAGAAAATTGATGATATTTCAACAGCATTACATTCATATCTTAATGGAACACATACTGCATTTTTAGATACAAGTACATTATTTGTAAACACAATTAAAGTAAATTCTAAGAATACAAGTAATAATTTAGAATTCTATGTTATAGATGTGTCTGATAATACCGAAGATTTATATTATGGAAATCCTATAATGACAATAGATAGTTCTGGCACACATACTGATTACTTATATACAGATACAATTTATAATAATAAGAATTTTATTATAGAGCAAAATACTACTGTTAATGATGAATCTGTATTGTATGATCCAGATACTGCAACTCCTTATACAAATGTTTTGGATTTATTATTTAATACATCTACAAATCTTGTAGTAAAAGTAAAATAGGATAATAATTATTCTATAGAAAATGAAATATATCATTAGAAAATATATAATCAATTCTACGTTTCTAATAAATCAAAAATATTTGAGAAAGCAGCAGATGATGCTGCAAACATTAATTACTTATTAGATAATAATGGTATTAATTATGCAGGACTTGTACCGATGCTTATTGCACAAATTCAACGCATGTGTATAGACATATCAACATTGAAAGCAGAAGTAGAAACTTTAAAAAATAATGAATGATTTTTAAGAGATTATGAATAATAAGAACGTAAATAGTTTTTCTGAGAATATGCGTAAGACCATTACTGCATAGACTAATATATTGTCATTATTGTCATCTATACAGAAATCTATGACAACTAATGATACATTTGTATAGTATGAACATGATGATATTAATGGAAATGATACAAAGGTATATGAACTGCCAAGTTATAATACAATCATTAATAAACTCTCTGCTATTGAAAAGTCTATTAGTAATCTCAGTTCTGGCAAAGGTACAATAAATTTAACAGATGGTACACGTAGACAAATTAAATTAACAAATATACCAGAAACACCCGCACAAATTACAGGTATAGAAGATCCTTCTACTTTTAAGTTAGATACAAACTGGTTCTTTGAAGATTTAATGTTTCCAGGTGCAACTGTACAAATTGATTTAACAGGTAAAATAGAAGATTCTGCTGATCGTGTAAGAGTATCACGTATTATATTAGATTCGCGTGAAACAGCAGCACAAGAATTATGGAATACAAATTTATCTGTGAATGCTTATGATTATATTTCTTTAAAGGCATTATTAACATATAATAATGTTCGTTATTCTGAAGATATTGAAACTATTGAATTACCATTAGTTAGTAATACTGCAGCCGGTGAATTTCAGGTAGTGAAAGATCCAGAAATTATAAATGGTAATACATGGTATAAAGTAGATACTATTAATTATTCAACAATCTCTTCAGATGGAGAGGGGGAATTTAAGAATAATATATTATCTGTTGGAGATGTACTTGCTTATGAAAATACATTATATACAATACAGGAAATAGATTAGAATACCAATAAAATACATATAAAAGTTATAAGTGGCACAGCAATACCAGGTTTATATACAATATTCAGATATTACCAGGATCCGTTTAGAGATAAGACAATAAATGTAAGATTCGGCGCTAATGAATATAATATCATTTATATTAAAGGTGTAAATGAAGATTTTAATTTATTAAGTAATTCTTGGTCAACACCTATTAAGTTCTCTTCAAATGACTTGATATATGAAAATGATGGAAGTCAAAATTTCTTGAACTTCTATAATGCAAACATTGTTGACTGGGGTGCAAATATGATTGCTGATGCAAAACAACGTGCAATCAAAGCATATTATGGAACAATTCCAAATGCACCGGTACTTATAGGAAATGATTTACGTGTAGTACAAATCAATACACAGATTAATGCTGCTATTGATACAGCTGAAGTAAAAAATACAGCAGCAGAAATAGAAACAGCTAAGTCACAGATTACTTCATTAAAAGCAACTATTGCTTCTCAAAAGACAGAATTATAGAGTATCACAGAAATGGATAAGTATAATTCTATGCAGCAACAGATTGCAACAAATATGACAGATTTACAAAACTTACAAGCAAGCTATTCAACACTTGTTTCAAACTTAAAGAATATTGTAAAGGATAATCAAGCAGTTAACATAAATCCTAAATATCATGTGCGCGGTTTCTTCGCTATTCCTGAATATAAGTATAGAGATGTTGCACAAACAATTCCAGAAGAAATAATAGGATTTGAAATTGCTTATCGTTATATTTGTAATGATAATACAGGTGTTAAATTAAATACCTTTAATTATACTGATGTTACAGGTACATCACAAGTTACTGGTACATTTACTGATTGGTCAGTTATGCAAGGTAAATTAAAGACACGCGTATATAATAATGCAACAGGTTTATATGAATGGTCAACAGAAAATGTAGCAGATGGTACAGAAATCAATATCAATCAAATAGATATACCTATTACAAAGGGTGAAAAAGTAGAAATAAAAGTACGTTCTATATCAGAAGCAGGTTATCCAGAAAATCCTTTACGTTCTGTATGGTCAAATAGCGTTATTATTGAATTCCCTGATACATTATCAACAAATAATGAAATTGCAGATTTGATTACAGAAGTAAATGATGATGCAATGGAGATTGCAATTAATAATACATTGAATTCTATAGGTGTACAAGCACATATGGATGATTCTATTGCAAATACGAATTCAGTAAACGGCTTATATTATAAACATGAAGCTAAGAATATTTCATATGAGAATGAAACAGACACTGGTATCGAATCAATAAGTATGCAAGATAAAATTAATGATATTGATAATCGATTATCATCATTAGAATAGACACTTCGAGCAATACAAGAAGAGTTGCAAGCAAGATAAAAATAAATGCAGTACTAAAAATAAGGTACTGCATTTTTAGTCTATAAATAATATAAGTTTAAATTTATAAATGTAATGGCAGATAAAGTTAATTATAAAGCACTGATAAAGTTCTCTGAAACATCAAGGACTGTTATTTTAGATGTAAATGAACTTTTTAATATTGGTACTGATGAAATATATAGTACTAATATAATTATAGATAATAATGAGTCATTTACACCAGAGGTTATATAGTTTTTGGAAACTAATGGATTTAGAATAAATGGGCATCATGTTATAGTAAATGGAGAGATTTCTACATATCAAAATAAAGATGTACCTGAAAGCTATATTACTGAACATATTAATGAAACATATTTAAATACAAATGTTCAATATAGTATCTATACATATAATACTGATATAGATGCTATATATACATTTTCTTTTGATAAATTTGATATACCCGAAGAATTTTCAGAACTAACATTTAACTTTAATATAAGTGTAAAAAATTCTGAAAACAGCGATATTATAGTTTTTCCGGTAGCTGTTAATATTGCCAGTATTGCATCAAAATCTATGAAGCTTTATAATTATCAGGCTAATATAATTGGAGATGATACAGGAAGTTTTATGGTACTTAGAACTAATCCTAAGCTTACCGGTAATATTAAACTTGTCGTTACAGAAGATTATAAATTATATTTAGATACTTTTAAAGTCAGTAGTGCCAGTATTTTGAATGAACGAAAATATCGACATCAATCTGTTGCTGCTAATGGAAATTATGCACATGATGTAAAAACAATATTTTCCGATCTTCCAAAAGGAGTGTTATATAATGTGCATAGTGACGCATATTTACCACATAAGAATTATTATGATATTAATATTCAAGTAGAAAATACTTATGAATATGGAGCAGAAAATAATTTCGATTCTTTATATACAGAAAATATGAAAATATTGGCGCCTCTTTATATTTCAAAGAAATTACCAGATTATTTTTGTATTTTCAAAACTGATAATATCATTAATACAGAAACATATAATAATGTTAAAATTGATGATTTATCAAAATTACAAGAAGCATTAAAGAATCCACAAATAGTAAAAATATTTGATTTAAGAAATTCTACATCAATAGGACAATATTTAAAAACATATGCAGATCTTATTAATGCAGAAATACAAGGTGCATGCCATTTACAATTCTTAGAATAGAACTTCCGTAAGGTAACAGATGAAAATTATCGTCAAGGAAGAAATACATGGTATGGTATTGATATTAATAAAGGAATAATTACAAAGAAAGTAGAGACAAGCTATTTCGGTTCAAAAATATTAGAAAATGAAGAGCAACGTCAGGAAAAATATAATATGTATATTTTAAATGGCTTTGAAAGAAATAATTTGTTATATCCTAATATTATTAATCTTGAATTCATGTTTAATGACGAAGATGCAGATAACATGACTATGCATAATTATTTTGGATTATATTTAACAGAGAATCAATTTATAAAATTCAATAGTATTACATCAAGCTCTGATAATAATTCTGTTATCACATATTTTGATATAAACAATAATGAATTATCTTCAAATGAAGTAAACTTGGATATTTTAGAAAATGATGATTATGCAGATCGTATTTTCTTCATGAGCACAACTACAGACGCTGCATATGTAAACAGTAAATT
>Ga0326511_10003367_pt1 | contig 12856 bp, 11 predicted proteins | sample 0_2496_0518_D_FD_203701 | JGI IMG/M metagenome (GOLD analysis project Ga0326511, IMG submission 203701) | Bovine rumen microbial communities from UC Davis, California, United States - 0_2496_0518 | ecosystem: Host-associated > Mammals > Digestive system > Stomach > Rumen | place: USA... | reverse complement strand
ACTTGACGGCTCTGCACTCCCGCTTCGCTCTGAACGAGATTGCAACCAGCAAGGTTGAAACAGGAAGACAACGTAAATTGTAGCATTTTATAACTTTTGCTATGATTTTATAAGTTTGTCAAATCGGTGTACTCGCTCACCTGATGGCAGAAGATAGAAGTCGGCCTGCAGCCTGTCAACAAGGATGTAGTTTGCTGCCTTGTAGATTGTGCCTTTGTTTCCGGCAGTGGTGTCCGCGTACGAAATCAGTACTTTCACTTCCGGGTGTGCCAGCCGCATATAACGATGGAAAAGTGAAAGCACAATAGTCTCGCTGAACTTTGGCATTGTGTCTGAAAGCCACATGCGGTCAAACTCGCGTACCTCTTCCGGCTTGTACTCGCCTTTTATCTTCGGTCGTATGCCGTAGCCGCATTGCAGTGCACCTTCTACCCCCCCCATATAGACAACAAGTAGCGACACGAAAGAGTTCTTCGTCACTTTGTGGGAATAATGGCTGCGGCAGATGATTCTGTCTGCCGCAGCCTTCTTTGCCTCTACGATTTTGATGTTTTTTTCTGGACATTCGTAGCCGATGCAAGTTCCGGCCAAATCATAGACAGGAATCTTCCTGTATCGCTTTCTCATCAGTTCTCTTCAATGTATCTCATTATTCCTTCAACATGCAGCCGCTCGATGGCGTGCTTGCCCGCGTCGCTCAACAAGAAGTCCACATCACACTTGTTGTCTTGGAACAGGTTTTCCGTCAGGACGGCTGGGCATTGCGTCTTCCGTAATACATAATAGTCGGCCTCTCTGTCTCGGTCTCTATCCGTTGTGTCTGTGCGGATGGGCTGCTGGTTGACACCATAGAAGCCCTTGGCCTTGCCATCATACATCTTTTCCGCATATTCCTTCAGGTTTTGTTCTGCGGCATCGTAAAGACATTCAGCCAGCTTGTCTGCCTCGGTCTGCCCCTTGGAGGTATAGACCGTGAAGCCACCGGCTTGATTCCACTCCGTGCCTATGCCGGCAGCATCCACATGGATGCTCACATACAGACAGTTCTCCACGCCGTACTCTCGGCACAGACCATTGACAAAGTTCACCCTGTACTGGAGTTCTTTCGACTGTTCTTCCTTGGCCGTCTTCGACTTCATGTAACTGTTAGGCTCCAGCGGCATATAGTCCGTGAACACGGTGTAGCCATACGCCTTCAGCTTTACTGCGATGGCATCTACCCGCTCACGGCTATAGACCGCCTCTTTCAGCTGTCCGTCGGGCGACTGTTTGCCTGGTGTTGTGCCCAGATGGGCAGTGCCCAGGATGATGACTGCATCTTTCTTGTTCATAAAGAGTAAAAGTGTAACAATGGAATAAATGTGAATAACAGGTGCCTCTTGCACAATGCAATCAACGCCTTAGTCTCTGTTACTGTAGATATAAGCCCACACGAAGAGCATCAGTACCCAGCACATCACCAGCTTAATCAGTTCGTTATTCATTTGCTGCCTCCTTCCCGTCCAGGGCATCCTCAACCTCGTCAGGGCTGATATGCAGCTTTGCGGCAATCTCACCGGCCAAGGCTTTTCTGAGCAACTTCAGCAGCGGTATGTGCGGGAACAGGATAATCATGCTCGCGCAGCTCGACCACAGTTCCACAAGCACTATGGCCGCGCCTACCACGCTCGCTGTAACCGTGGTGTCCGCGAAGTGGTCTAACCCGACAAAAACAAACATGACAGAGCCGTAAACCAGCACCTTGTCAATTGTCAGCCTTGCCAACTCCGACAGAGCAAACTGCCCATTTCTTATACTTACGGCAATGCCCCATCCGGCGTCCATCAGGGTTACTGCCGTCACTAAATACACCACAAAACCATGCCCGGCAAAATAATCTGCTATGGCCACGCACACTCCTATAACCCACCCTTGCACAGTCTGCAAGACGTTCAACAGTTTCGACATTTTTTGTTTAACAAAATTCATTTTTTTAGGAACTTAACTCCAGTTATTGATAACATTGTCAATATTACCATAAGATGCAGCCTGCTTCTGAGTCCTCCAGAAGTAGCAATAGTAATAGCTAATGCCGATTTTCACCTGTTCATAAATCAACTCCAATGCCAACACAGAGCCGGTATCCATCGGTAGCCCGCCATTCGCCGTAGTACCTCCGTAGATGTAATAATTCTCGCCGTTCTGGTTGTCGTAGTAGTAGAGATAGATAGGACCGGACATGACACGTATCTGGATGCCTGTCTGATTGACGAGGACAATCCTTCTGCCCACCGCCATTCTCAGTTCGCTGCCTGTGATGCCACGATGCCCGCCGTAGGAGTCTTGGTCTATGACCTGTGTCTGTAGCACATCTTCGTTTAGGTTGGCAGTATAAGCTGCATAGGGCAGGCGCAGAGTGGCGGTACTGTCATCCTGATGCAGCCCGGACAGATATACAATTCCTTCCAGCCTGTTGATGTCTACATCGTATACTGTCTGGCTTCTCCGATACAAGTACTTGTTGTAATTGGCTGATGTCACCATTGTCTCAGTCCTTCCATACACACCCCTGATGCACAAGTTGCCAAGGCCGTCAAGCCACATTGTCTTTTCGCCGTCTATGTTCTTACATAGCAACTGTTCTGAACGTAGAATAATACGGCCGCCCTCAATGTCTATACCGGCTCCCATCAGTTCGTCTTCCAACGACACATCGTTGTCATTTACCCGCCGCGTGATGATGTGCCATGCCGGTGCCTTCAGAAATCCGTCGCTCGTCAGTTCTACACCCGTTTTCGTGTGCCGTATTCTCCCCCCATTGATTGCCCATCCATTGGCTGTATTGCTCACAGAGAGACTTCCGTCATTCGACATTTCCACACCATCGCTGGTATCGCCGATAAAGGCATTGGCCATATTCGCCGAACCTGACGCAAGGGAATCTGCTATGAGTAGTCCAGCCGAGATGTCATTCACCTCGCTGAAGACTGCCCATACACCATCGCTTGTATTACTGCCTGTTATATTAGGCAATCTTGGCTCAGACGTAGTATATGTAGTTCCCGACTTAATATAGTAGGTCTTCGTCCACTCTGTTACGCCGGAATCAAGACGATACTTTAGCAGTCTGTCTGCAGACGATGCCCTGTATCGGACATAATCGCACCAGCTATTGTTGTTCCAGAATGTCTCGTCTGTGTTGCCTAATGCTGCGGCCGAATTGAACGTCCCCCGGTTGCGCAGCATCTGCCCCGTAAGTCCACGCACGCCTTGGGCACCCTGCTTGGCTACCATGAAGGATATGGACACGGGACGGCTTGCGCCCACCGTGTTGGAATAAAGGACTGCATTAAAGACTACTGAGAACAAGACCGTCGTCGTGTCATAACTGTAGAACAGATTGCTACCGTTCCATGTCAGGGTTATACCTCCTTGAGTCAGAGTGCCCGTACTGTTGCCGTTTATCGAACTGACTATCATGTCAGGCACCGACAAGCCTCCCTGGTACATCGTTATCCCAAGCCGCTGGTTTATTGCACTGCTCAGGGCCTTTCCTGCCGAATTACAGTCTATCGTAATGCCCGAGGGGCTGCAAATGGCATAAACGGCAGATTCACCAGGCCGCCCCTGTTCGCCCTGCGGCCCCTGCTCGCCTTCGTTCACCACACTTACCGTTTTCGTGACAAGTATTGCACCCGTCGTACTGTCCGTCAGTATAAAACGCAGGTACTTGCCAGTGTCGGACGTGGATAGTGTCGTTCCGTTGGCGGCTGTGTATATGTATAATGCCGAGGGTGTACCGCCATCCACAGACACCGACAGACGTAGATTGTTACCACTGGTCGTGACGTAGCCTGAAGCATTCCCTATTGTTTTCAGGATGCGGACTGTGATCGAAGCCGGAGAGAGATTGCCGTCTGTGTCCTTTACGATGTTATCATAACTGACAACGAGCGCATATACGACAGGGCTGATGCCGTCAGCACCATCCCTGCCGTTTCTGGCCATTCTGTGTATTGTCGTCACTCCGTAATACTTCATGGCTTACTCACTGATGATGCTCACGGCTTGACGGGCTATGTTCTTTGCGTGGGCACGCCACGATTGGTATGCGGCATACTCCGAGAGGTACTCGCTACGCTTCTCGTCGCTTAACTCGCTGTTCTCGTCTTTGGCGGTCTGGAAGTTTGCCATTATTGCTTGCACGGCATCCATGCCGTAGCGGTCATTCACGATTGCGGCCACCATGGCACTGTAAGAACGCGACCATACATCCACATTCTCACACTTATAGAGTGGTGGGTCGAGCGTCACGCTCTTTCCGTCCTCATCGGTCGTCTGAGTCGGCGCAAAATCAAAGAATAGACGGGTCAGCAGACCCTCGCAAATTACAAGCACGCCCTCTGTGGGGACGCTTGATGTCTGATAGGTTGTCTTCATTATTTTCCTTCTGTTTATTGGTTAAATTCAATTTTTTGTTTACTGTCTGAAAAGACTATGTTGCCGTCGACATCTTCTTCCACATCCTTGCCATTGATGGCCAGGATATTTGTACGACTTTCGTCAATGTCATACTTGTTGGCACCACGTTCAATAAATACCGTCTCAAACCTGGTCACCCCGAGTCTCTCAAGTTCGGCTATCAGCGTTTTGATTGGTGCTGCGTTCACAATTAGCTTATACATGTTATTGTTAAACACAATCCTGAGAGCCATACGTCCTTCGCCGTGTGATGTCTTCACACCCGACACCCATTCGTGGATTGTTACGGGCTGGTTAAGAATCACTCTCATGCTGATTGTCGTAGCATCAATGATTTTATTACCATTGGCATCCGTCATTGCCGAACGCCGAATATTCATTTTCTTAAAATTGATTCCGTTCATTTTTGCGAATCTTATACAATGTTTATTACCGTGCTTGAGCATCCCCCAAGCGGCTGACATTATTTCCCGTCTGCGCCGTATGTTTGTCACGCGAGACAGACGCTTCAAAAATGCTGTTTTGTTGCTTTTTCTCCAGAACATACCCCTGCGGGTGTGAATATATCCCAGAAAGTCAAGACCGTTCTCCGTCCTATTCACATTAGGCACATGCGTCTCGAAGCCGATGTCTTGCAGATACTTCTCAGCCCGCTTCATGTTCAGTTTTACCTCGCCCTTAGTCCGTCCGAAAATGACAAAATCGTCAAGATAACGGATGTAGTACTTCACACGCAGCACTTCCTTCACAAAGCGGTCGAATCTATTCAGCGCAAGGTTTCCGGCCAGTTGACTCGGACGAATACCCAACGGAATGCCTGTTCCGTTCTCGCTGTATGCTTCGAACGGCTCCATGAAGGCTGATATGAATCGCTTGTCTTTTACAAGACGCGAGAGGTTATCACGCAGCAATGAATGGGGTATATGTTCATAATACTTCTTAATGTCTCCTTTGGCGTACCACGCCGTCTCGTCCCTGTGTTCTTTGATCCATCCTATCGTAGTCAGTGCGGCCTTGCACTGACCATACCCCTTCCGAGATGCGTAAGAGTGACGGAAGAAGGATGTCTCGACTCTCGGTTCAGCTGCCAGGACAAGACTTTGGTGATATATGTGGCTGGGATGGAAGTCAATCTTGGCTATATCCCGCAACTTGCCCTGACCACTTATACGATACTCATGCTTGTAAGTAGACGTGTGTATGCTACCATCTATCATCGACTGCTGAATCTCCACAAGATTCCCGATGCGCCGGAGCAAATGCAACTTCACACCGTAGTTGGACAGCTTGCGTTTCACCGACACACGTTCAGCCTCTTTCAGGTTGCCCCATTTATACATCTGTTCGTATAAGTAACCTATCCTTTTCATTTATTCTTGCTTGCTTTCATATCTGCGCAGAGCGTTCGAGCCTACGGTCTACTGACACTGCAGTCGGAGGGACTGACCCTTTCCGCGCAAGGTTATTTTGTTTTGACCGCACATGGCCTTGCTTACGCATCCATGCCGCCAGGGTTTTCGGCAATCGGGATGGAGGGTATGACGCACCACATCCCTGTATTCCGTTTCGAGGAAACGTAAAGTATGGCGAGAGCCGATGTTCGAGTTCGAGTTCGACCAGCCGTTGTTCGAGTTCGAGTAACCGAGACCGCACGACGAACCGTTGTTCGCATTACCGCCCCAGTGCAGCAGCTCTGTTGCCGATACGCCCACCTGCCAAGTCTGTGCAGGATTTTGTCTTGCGCCCAGCTGTAATACGGCCGGACATATAGGGACGAGGCGGCTGGAGCCGCCTCTCTATTCTTAGATTAGCTTGCCTCCCACTATCGTGGGCAAACCATAAAAAGCAAGGCGAGAGCCGAGGGCCGAGTGCGAGTTCGACCAGCCGAAGAACGAGCTCGAGCAACCGAGACCGCACGACGAACCGAGGTTCGCAGCACCGCCCCAGCGCAGCAGCTGGCCTGTCAGCTTAACGTCGGTGGAACCGGAGCTTGTCGAATAGTTAAACACCTGGTCACCCCAGTATGATGTGTCGCCACCACCAATGGCTCTGGCAAACAAATCGAAATATTCGCCAAGTATCATGGTTTTTATGAAGCCATTAGAAGGGATTCTTCCGCCGGGCAGAACCCGAAAGTCACCAAGCGGACCGCCGGCAAGTTCTTCCCCCGAAGGCATACGGTTGCCGTGGTAGATAAACACTTCGTTGCCGTCCTGGGCATTGTTGTCCTCACTTCCAAAATACACGCCCTGTGTCATCTCCCATTGCCAACCCCAAAGGTCTTCTATGCCGAAAAAGTTCACGCGTGAACAATTCGTTCCACCCTCTACACTTACGTCTATTTTGCCCGTCGAATCGCCAAGGCTCTTGGTGGCACCTGTCAGCAGATTCGATGTGTTATCCCAACCGTTTTGATTACTCGACTGTCCACACAAACCGTAGCCGATAGTAGTCTGTACGTTCGGGTTAGCATATTCCGACAACTGGAGCATCATCAGCAACCGCCTATGGTCATAGTTAATGAGTCCGAATTTAGCACCATTTACTTGTGCCGCAGTCCAGAACTGATTGATGGTTTTGCTTCCCGTTGGGCTAAATCCCGAGCGGCTTACCAGTGCATTGCCGTTCAAATATCCCTTGTAAGCTCCCACCCAAGAATCCTCGATGTAGTGCCCCCCGATGGGGTTCTGGCTCATCCAGAGCGTTGCCACTCCGTCTGACGTCACCACCCTGTAGTATAGACGGGGAATATAGACCATGACGTGCCCCTTGGTCTCGTTGAGCACTGTTCCGTCAGCATAATAGGCACTGTCGTTTGACTGTAACTTTGCCGCTACACCTCCATTGGTAAGCAGGTATCGGCCTATCTGTAACTTATAAGCCTGCCACAGGGCCGTAGAACCGACACGCTGCCAATTCTGACTGGTGGCGTTCTGCCCGATTACAACTCCCCATGCTATCTGTGCAAGCATGGTCTCGTCTCCCGTATTAAGGGAATTCTGAAAATCGCCAAGTTTAATACGCTTGATACTGCCTCCTGCATCTATCAGCAGATACTGATTCGCCGTTATAGCACTTACCGTGTCTACTGCGCTTAATTCTTTTGCCATTTTTTCTGTTTTTTATGATTGAATTATATCTCAGCCTCGAATGTCACGACAGGGTTGAACTCTGCCGTCCTGTCACCTGTGTAGAGGTCTGCTGTAATCGTTGCATTGGGATTGTAGTACATGCTCGTCTCGCTCATGCTAAACTCTCCTGTTGCGGGGATAAAAGTATATTCGGTTGAAGGAACTTCACTGTCCATGGTTTGGTCATCCAGCACCTTGTCATTGTCCACCTCTACTCCCCATGCCTGCGGTGTCACGGATGTAGGCGAGCCATTTTCCGGCATCCTTACGAGCCTCGGCGTTATACTCACCGTGCCTCCATACTCAACAGAAACCTCCTCTGACAGTATGACTCTGTAGTCATCGCCCATGTCTATCACCGTAATTCCGGCCTTGGCAACCACTATGCTGTTCACTATGAAATGCGCCTCGATGCGTATTGCGCCGTCTACATCGCCGCGAGCCAAAGTCAAGGTCTTTGTCGCGTCTGTTATACCGGTCGTAATCTCTGCATCTGTTCCGGGCAGAGACTTATACCATACTACTGCATAGCTCGTCACGCTCCCCTGACTGCTCTCAAGCGACGTACCCAGAGTTACCGTCGTATTAGTCCCATCCAGGATGGTGTTGCCGGATGTTATTGCTCCTATATAGGAATTCTCTCCCGCCTTCAAGACTTGTATCTCACACTCCTTGCTGAATGTCATGGGTGCGGCAGAACCAACAACCACACCGCAACTGAAACGCAGAAGCCTGTTGTAATAGATGCCCGAGAAGATGTTCGCGCTTTTAATCGTAAGAGCGTAAGTCGTTGTGTTCATCTCGAATATTCCGTCGGTGCTTGTTTTCTTGCCTCCCGATTCTTCGCCGAACTGAATCTCTGTACCGTCCAGATACCACTTTGGTTGCGTAACGGTTACAGCCTGTCCGCGCTGCGAAATCACGCGGGGCGTGACAACCGGTGGATTGGAGCTCCAATCTGTCGTAACTCCATTGTCGTTATAGACGATTGCAAGCGCCCTCGAGATATTCAGCGTCAGTTGTACGTTGTCGCCCGTAGGTAGCCTCTTGATGGTTACGGTTCCGTAAGCATACTGCTGTTGTGCCATAATGTTTTTTGCTTTTATGAATTAGTGTCTATTCTGTCTTTTATTTCCGTAGCACTGCCGTATAGAGTGGCCTTCAGTAATTCTGCCCTGCTCCTTATATCTCCACTAAGAGCCGACGACGCCATAACCTCTATCTCGTTCAGTACTATATTATTCCTTACACATCGGTGCGTGTTGATACCAAACCCATACATCGTCGCTGTCTGTTTCGGTGCAAGTAGATAATACATAGTCTTCTATAGTTTTAAATTATTAACTGTTCGCCTCCGTCTGTCAGCACAACACCACCATCAGTAGCGATATTTTGCACACCATGATACTCTGCATCAATGCTGACATCTACCCAGCCGCCGGACGGAGCCTTGCCGATGACCTCGCGGCTAAGGTCGAGTTTCGCTTCCTGTCCGCAGTTATGCCGACGTTCTCCATATTGCGTCCTTGTATACCACACAAGGTTAATCAGAGCCTCGCAACAATCAATGTAGGCATTGTAGTCGTTATAGTTCAGATAGAACAATATCTTCCCTGCGTTCACCGTGACAAGCGCACGGTCTCGTCGAATCTCTCCGTCGGTGATTGGCGCACGGTTTATCGCCCGCACATCAAACGCGGGGTATTTTCTCCCAAAACTGAGCAGTACGCGGCCTATCACCGCGCCGTCATACACAAGTGCCACATAACACGACCAACTGCCAATAAGACGTAGGTCGAATACAGCCTCAGACTTCGACACGCTGACCAAGCGCCCGCCGGTCGCCACATCTGTATAGCCGCCCTGCTGTGTCTTCTCCTGTATCTTCACCGTACACGCATTGAATATATCGCCGCTCGTCAGCGTCTCGCTCGCATACTGAATACGGAAGGGTACGTGACGCATATAGCTTTCGGGGTCGGACAGGGCCTGTCCGTAAACCATGCTGTTATACTCTGCCTTCCCATGTGCTACAGCCCACTCATACAGAAACAGAGGGTCGAGCACTGGTACGTACACAATATTGGTTTCGCCATCTACACTGATAGATAGTTCGCCCTTCACGTTCTCCGTCGTGGCCAGTATCAGCCTGTCAGATGTAACCACTATGTTTTCGCCTGTGCGCGTGTCGGGCAGTATGCCGGTAAACCAGAGCTGTATACGTGAGCCCATAGGCAGGTTTTGGACCATGACGGCTTGTCCGTTAGTGTCGCTTTGGTTGCGCGTCACCGTGAGCAGGCTATAAGCCTCGGCATCCTTTACCGTACTGCTGTCGCCCTCAGTGTAGTACCACTTGATGTTAGCTATGTTCTTATTGGCAATGCCATTCTCCCAGCTTCCATCCTTGCATGCGGCATACACCAAAGGGGTAAGCACCAGCGGGGACAGCGTTCTATCGGGGATATACTCCCCTGATACATCGTCATACGTTTGCAACAATCCGCTGCTGCCAGCTGATGACGTCTCTACCGAGACCGTCACCATCAGCGGTTGAAACACACGTCTAATCCTTGTCGTTTGGAATTTCATGTCCGATATGTTTTATGTTAATATGAGCTCATATTTCCACCACTCTCATTGCGTTTGCCACACTTCCGTCTTCCGTCTGCCAATAAGCAGTAATAACAAACAGTGTAGATATGCCGTCCGACAGGTCACTGTAGGCTTCCGTGTCTGTAATGTCAATCGTACCGTTGAAGTTCAGGGCCTTGGACGAATTGTTCCACGCAACATCATCCTGCGTGTTGCCGTCGCGCCGTATCTCCCAAAGAGTCACTTCGTCTGTCACATCCTGGCCGTAGCCGTCCCTAAGAGAACATGTCAGGGTCTTTGTTTCGCCATGTGCAATAAACGTGTCGCCCCCGGTGTCAATCTCAATGTGACGTGCCAGTCGCTCGAACTGAATTATCTTGCCATAAATAAATGCGTTGCCGAGCACCGAACCGTTTCCCTGAAATTGTCGCGTCCCAGTTCGCGTCTGATGACCAATCACTCGGCCGTGTTCGTCATACACGGGCTCCTGCCACTCTTCTGACATCGAGAAGCCGTCCAGCATACCGTCTATCTTTACGATATTCTGACTGGTGTAGTTCCACCACACCATCTTCTCCAACTTCAGTTCATATTTATTTGTGGTGACAACAAGATTCTGGCGGTCCGTGAGTGTCGGGTTGGCAACCTGTCCGAAGTGCATCTGTGAATGCGGATGCTGGTTCCAGATTTTTGGTCCTGTTGTACCAGCAGTGCTGCTTGTACCGCTTGCAGAGCCACGCAGTGTATATCGAAAGTATTTGTTTGCGCCCCTGTTAGAGATGTTGTCGTGGGGGTCGCTTACGAAGTGGCCGGCATCCCTGTCATCAGCCATATAATCAGTCTCAGTCGGATAAATGCCTACGACCCTGAAGTATACACTCTGAAAGCCTCTCAGTTCATAATCTCCGTTTCTCGGGTCATAATCCGACGTAGCATTATTCGTCGCCTCATACTCACCCGTCGCCTGGTTTTTTGTCATATTGTGCCAGAAGCCAAGACAAAGGTCGTCTATGTCGATGGCTCCGTACTCTCCATCCTCCAGCTTCAGTGCACAGCGGCCAGAGCCTAACAGGTTTCCGCTCGCGTCCATATCGGGGATTACATCTTCGATTATTCCGCCACCGACACTACGCAGGCCAATGCCAATATAGACCATTGCGCGATTAAAACGAATTTCCGGAACCTCCAGGAACTCCGATATACTGACCGACTTGAAACGAGCATCGCCGCTCTGCTCGATGAGAGCGCCCTGTTCTGCTCCAGCTATGAGTCCAGGCGTGTAATCACCGAAAATTACCGTCCGCACTTTTGCCCGCCCCCGCACGTTAAGCACCTCTGCCTGCGTCTGCTGCGTGCCAGCCGTGCCTATGGTCGCATGACCACCTATCGTAACATCGCCCTTCACTTCGGCATCGCCCTTCACTTCGGCCTCGCCCATCGTGAGCTTATAGGGGGTTTCGTCATTCTGGTCTTTACGCAGAAAGCGAGTGTTCAGAACGGCTTCGCGCAACTGCTGGTAAGCAACCATTGCAGCCGAAGTCACAAGCGAGGTGTCTGTGCCCTCAAAGTCTTCATCGTTGCCCACACTGGCAGTCGTGGCTATGGAGGATATGTTGGCCAACGAACTGCCGCCATTCAGCACCAACATTCTCAACAGTAGCAATCGTGCGCCATCAACAAAGGTCAAGTTCTTCAGCGCAAAGATGGTTCCGTCACGCAGCTCAAACATCTCTGCCAGGTCTTTCGAGGCTGCATTTTGCTGCTCGTCCGTGCCGAGTGTGCCAAACTCCAGTGGGTCTTCCCATGTCCGCTCCACCCTGTTCCCGTCAATCGTGCTTGGAGTGATAGAACCAAGCATGATGTGATAATAGCCATCGGCATTGTTCGGTTCTGGGTTGACGGGGATTTTCTCGTAGGGGAATATCAGCATGGCCGTGTCTGCACGTTTCGACAGGCGGGCATACACATAGACTTTATCTGGACGGTCGAAGTGAGTATTTGCTGCTGCCAAAGCCCATGTGCGATAATTCCGGCCAGCGTTATAGTCGATGACAGGCACACCGTTCACCTGCAAGAAGGCCATGATGACCGTGCCAGCTGCCAGCGATACGGCAATCTTGTCGTAGTCGCCCATGGCGTTCAGGGTGATGCTGATAGCACCGTCCTTTACCCAATAGTCTTTTGCACTTGAATATAGTGTGGTGTCTGCCATGCTTTTTTCTTTGGCACAAAACTACAAAAAGGCGATTAGGTGGCGGTGACACCCTACCCCACCCTCACGCCTCAATAAATGGTTGGCATAATAAACATAGCATCATCCCGTCGGTTGTTCTCCAATATGGGGTGTGGCAGGTCAATGGGCTCAGGTCCCTTGGGTACAAGCGTGGCTTGCACGTATTCTGCCATGCGCTGCACACTGCCAATGGCTTCATCCTTGGCTTCGGGGCGATTGAACATTTTGCTACGGGCCTCTACCAGCAAGGCCAGAGCCTGACGTATCATGCCGATGGCTTTCTGCTCTTCCTTCGTGGCCGTGCCGTCCATCTGTTTAGCCAAAAGGCTTGCTGTCAGTTCTTCGCCCAACTCATTCTCGATGTAGTTTTGCTGACAGTAGCGCAGGTCGGGCAGGAGCGAGACAAACTTCTCCCTGTTCTCATGGATGCTTACATAGT
>Ga0326511_10003365_pt1 | contig 12858 bp, 10 predicted proteins | sample 0_2496_0518_D_FD_203701 | JGI IMG/M metagenome (GOLD analysis project Ga0326511, IMG submission 203701) | Bovine rumen microbial communities from UC Davis, California, United States - 0_2496_0518 | ecosystem: Host-associated > Mammals > Digestive system > Stomach > Rumen | place: USA... | reverse complement strand
AGGTGCCGGAAGCGATTGCAACGTCGATGACATCGGAGTCAGCGCCGAACTGCTTGAGGAATCCGTCGAACCACTTGAGGTCGCTGTTGGTGGTGAGGGTGGTGTCACCCTGCCAGATGAGATTCTCGATCTTCTCGTTGACTGCGCTGATGATGCCGTCGACGATGAATCTCTCGAAAGGAAGGTCCTGATCGCCTGCGGCGGTCTTGATGAGGTACTCGGCCCACTTGCCGCGAAGATTCTCCACGCAGATCTCCATCTCGGTCTTGATGCAGGCGACGTTGATGACGCGCTGTGAGAGATCGGCGGATCCTGACGGGTTGAAGCCGCAAGGGGTGCCGGCCTGAAGTTCAGGCACGATGTCGAGATAGTTGAGCGCAGCCTGCTTCTTGATTCCGGTCTGGATATGGATGCGCCTTCTGGTGGCGGTTCCCACGAGGCCGAACTGCTTGAGGATGACGTCTCGGTTTTCCTGGATATAATCAGGAAGGCCGGTTACTACGAAGTTTTCGTTTGCCATAACTATGAAATTTTAAGAATGTTCTGTAAATAAATATCCGTTTTTGTCCCGCTGTAAAATTTTTAGGCGCGGGCAATCCTTGCCAGCCTGTCGAGGCCCTTGTCGCCGGTGCTTATCTGACCGTCCAGCACCTCGTCATGCGCTGCGGCTCCCTTCGGCTGTTTCTCAAGCTCGGTCACCTGCGCGCGGAGTTCCTCGTTCTCCTTGCGGAGACGTGCCATTTCCTCGTCTTCCTTCGGCGCTCCGTCAAACGGGTCCGGGAAGTCGATAGGCACAATCATGTACTTGACCTCGACGGACTCACCGATTGAAGCGGTGCCATCCTCGTTCCAGGAGACGACGGCGCGGTAATACTTACCTATCCAGTCGTAGTCGTCGTAGAGGTTGTACACAACGAAATCGTCGCCGGCCTCGATGATGTACAGGTACGCGTCCTCCGGGATCTGGCCGAAAAGCGCGTCCATTATCTTCCGTGTCTTTTCCTCGAAAGACTCCGCGAACTTCATCACCTTCGAGAGGGCAGCCTCCATGCGGTTGGCCTTCTTCGCGGCCACCTCGGCGGAAGGGTCCACGATCTCGGCGACCTTGCCGTCAACGACCTTGATCACCTTGCCGTCGCTGGTGGTGTAGTCTCCGTCAGGTGCCGGCACCTTCTCCCCGTTCTCGTCGCGGATATATACCGCGTCACCTGCCTGCAGGTCGCGGCTCTCGTCGTCCCATTCGAGCTTGCCCTTGTCGGTCTCGATGAATTCGGAAGCGACCTGCGCCTCGTCGTCCTTGATCTCCGCCACGACGCCGTCCTCCACGACGATGACCTTCCGGTCGTCGGTACGGTATTCGCCGTCGCCTGCGGGCTCGCGGTTGCCGTCTGCGTCCTCGATATAGACGCGGTCTCCGGCCTTGAGGTCGTCCTCACCGTCCCAGGCAAGGATGCCCTTGTCGGTGCTGATGTTGCCAAAATCGACGATAGCCTTCGCGATTCTGGCGAGTAATCCTTTAAGTTTCATTTTCTTTTTATTGTTTTGGTTTCTGAATTTTCCGTCGAGATCCTCAACGGCCTCGGCGACGTAGTCCTTGTCGGTCTCCGGCTCCAGCTGGAAGATACCCTCCAGCGAGAAGCCCTTGTACGTGCCGTCCTTGATCGCCTGCCATACCTCGTCATTGGTGACGTGGAACTCCGCGAAAAGGGATCCGTCGCTTATCTCGTCGAAGCCGTCCGGCGCAAGCCCGTCCCCCTTGATGAAATACTGCACCATGTGCACGCCCTCGACGTCGGTCCCGTCCTCGTGCATGAGGTTGACGAGGTTCTGACGGTTCTCGACGAGGTACTTCTCCGCCATCTCGCGGATGGTGTCGGCCTTGTACATGATGTAAAACTCGCCCATTCTCTCGGACCGGCGATAGATAGGGAAATCGCACCTCATGACGACGCCCAGGACGAGCCGCTTCTCGTCGTCCTGCACCTTGTACAGCATGAGGGGCTTGTCCGCGTCGAAGGCCACGAAATTACTCATTACGGCGGGATCGTCGACAAGCGAGATGCGGAGCACGCCGCACTCGTCGTCACCCATCACCGCCCTATATACCGGGATTCCGGCTATCGTTGCATTGTTTGCCATAGTATTCGCTTTTTTATAAATATCAAATCGGCCTGAACCGTAAAACTACCATGTCGTCTCGGCGACCTGAACGCGCCTATCCTCGCGCTCCGCCTCAAGGTCCGACTGGAGGATATACACGCGCTGCTCTGACGCTATGCGGTTGAGGCGGTCCTCTTCCGATGCAGAGGTGACCGTCCTCACCTGCGCTATTTCCGGCATGACGAGCGGAGCCTGCACGGATGCCGGCACCGTTGGGGCGGTGGCCGTTCCGCCCACGTTCTTGCTCACCTGCGTCGCCTTTATCTTGGCGATATTGGCCATGCCGGCAGTGATGACGGCTGCGGCATTGATGGCGCCGACGATAGGGCCCATAGGGACGCCGAGCGACTGGGCCGTCGCATACGCGGTGACGGCACCGTTGAGCATGTCGATAGTGGCTCCGGCTATTCGCAGGTTCTTCGCCTTCCTCGCCTCGGACTCCGTCATGTCGGTGTTAGCCTCCATCATGTCGGCAATCCCGCCGAGGATGCCGGACACTCCCGACGCCATTGTGGACATGGTCTGCAGCCATGCCTGCGCCTGCGCCTTCTTCGCGGCGTAGTATGCCTTGTCGGCTTCCAGCTGCCTTGTCCTGAATTCGTCCTCGCTCTCGCCTTCGAGCTGGTGGAGGGTGTCAAGCTCGTACTTCTTCAGTTCCACCTGCGCGTCGAGCATGGCGAGGCTTCCTTCCTCCAGGGTGGCTATCCTCTGGAGATACGCCTGCTTTCCCTGTTCCACCTCGGCGGCGTCAAGAGCCTCGACGGCGGCGCGGTACTCGTCCTGCTTGGCAAGACGGCGGGCGAGGAATTCGTCGTCCGTCTCGTCTATCTGCTGGTGCAGGTTGTCGATGTCATAGGCGGCTATCTCGACGGCCTTCCGCAGCTGGTCGACGGAACCCTCCGCAAGGGCCTGCATCTCGTTCTCCATGACGAGGCGGCCTTCCGCCACTACGGCGTCGGCGGTCTCCTGCTGGGCTTCGGCAAGCGCCCTCGCGGCCGCAAGCCTGCGGGCTTCCCACTCCGCGTCGGACTCGTCGAGCTTGCGTTTCATGGTGTCGTAGTCCCTCGCGGCGATTTCCTCGACGGCGGCAAGGTATTCGACGCTTCCGCGCCTGTAGGTCTCGGCACGGTTGCGCAGCGACTTCAGTTCCTCGGTGCGGACCTTCTCGTCGTAGTCCTCCTTGTTCTTCAGCCTCTGCAGCTCATAGGACTGCTCCAGCACGTCGAGAGTCTTCTGCAGTTCCTTCGCGTCGGTAATCTTCTGACGGGCGTTGGCGACGGCCGCTTCATATTCCTTCTTCGCGATCTCGTTCCTTATCTTCAGCTCGGATTCAGAGCCGGAGCGGACGGTGGCGAGCAACTGGCTCAGATATTCCTTCTCGGCGTTTATCTTAGCCGTCGCCGCGTCCTTCACAGCCTTCGCCGCATTGCGGGCGTCCCTTTCCTCTTCCTTTCTCGCTCGGCTTATACCGGAATTGATTGTCCTGATCTGGTTGTAGTAGGCGGTCTCGGCCTTCACCATGTCGGCGTAGGCCTGCGCCTCCTTGTCAAGTTCTTCCTTGCTCGACTCCGTGAGGGCGTTGCGGTCCCGGATGATCTCGTACTGCAGCTTGGCGTCCTGGAGGGCCCTTTCCGCAATCTGTCTCTCCTTCTCGCCGGCTTCCTCAAGGAATCGAAGTCTTTCGGCGGCCGAATAGTTGGCCTTGTCGGATGACTTCGCCCTCAACTCGGCCACGTCCCTCTCCGCCTCCGCGTTGGCTATGATGGTCTTGCGCTGCTGTTCCGCGAGCTGCGCCTCCTGCTTTGCCAGCTCGAGACGCTTCTCCGTCGCCTCGTTCGTCCCGAAGATAGCCGCCGTCAGCTTGCCGAATCCCTCGGCCACCTTGACGACGATGCCTCCGAGGGCCTGCAGTACCTTCGTGGCGAGATCACCCAGCGCCGACAGCGGGGCGAGCGCCTGCGCCAGTCCCTGGGCGTTGGCCTCGGACGACTTCATGGCGCCCATTACCTGCTGCAGGACGGACGCGAGCAGTCCGAGTATCGCGATGACAGGCGTCGCGCTCAGCGTCTTCAGTCCGGAGGTGACGCCCTTGATAGGGTTGATGATGGAGGAGGCTCCCTTACCCATAGAGGCGAGGCCTGCGGTAAGATGGTCGACGGCCCCGATATAGTTGCCGACATTGCGGCCGAACTTGCCGACCGACTCGTCCATGCCCTTGAGCTCGTCGTTGACCGACTTTATCTGGCTGCCGAGCTTTGCCCTCTCGGAGGCGTCCTGCGTGGAGCGCCACGCCTCGGTCAGATCCTTCAGCTTATGGACGAGAGCGTTGTACGACACACCCTCCATAGAGACGAGCTCGCCGTTATCCTTGAAGGCTATGTTCGCCCCCGTCGCCGCTTCCGTCAACTCCTTCCACGAGGACGAGGTGGCGTGCATCGAATCTCGCAGGACGTTCTGGTTCGCGTTCAGTTCCTTCAGCAACTCGCCGTACTTCGCCATCCCCTCCGGGCTGGAGAGGTCCTGCTCGTTCAGCTGCTTCTTGAGCTCCTTGATGTTATTGCGAAGCTCGCCGATACTCTTGACCGCCGGGGAGGTGTCGACCTCTAAAACCGTCTTTTTCGTCATTGCCATAATTATCTATAATTTTCTATATCCTTGACCTTGATGAACTCGCACTCGGTCGCGTCGTATGTCGTGAGCGAGTAGTTGCTTATCTTGTTGAGGGCCCATATTGCCCCTTCGTAGAAGTAGAACCTGCGCAGCAGTTCCGGGCCGGCCTGCAATCCGTCCAGATGCACGCGGCACTTCATCACCCTCGCGTCCTTGTCGAGGACGTCGGAGATATAGTTCCGCCAGTGCTTCGCATACATGAAAGCGTCTGCGTCCAGCGTCACGGCCGGAATGCTCAGTTCCCTCGCCGGTCCCATGTCGAGTGAGTCCGCTATCTCCCCGTTAACGATGTCGAAGCGGGAGAACGTCGGCACGCTCACATAGTTGCTGTATGGACGGTGCTTCTCCCAGCAAGGCTTGCCGTTATTCTCGATAAGCATTTCCGGCGAGTCGTCAGTGACCGCGAAGTCGGACAAGTTCCTGTTGCCGCAATATTTGACCAGTATATCCTCGCCCGCTATCGCCTTCTTGTCCTTCGTGTGCAGCTGGATTCGCGAAACGCCCGACAAGTCATAGCCAGGGAAATCGCCGTTATACCAGATTGGCGAGACGTAGGACGGCAGTACCGGCGCCGGGAATTCCTTCGCCTCTCCCGTCACGTCGTCCCAGAGCGTGTAAGCCGCGCCCGGATACAGCAGAGCCGCCGGATATGGGTATTGATTGCCATACCTCACGCCGCACATATACTTGCTCGATTCCAGTACCGACGCCGCAGCCCTGAAGGCGTTCCCTTCGAGCAGGTTGGTGACCTCCGCGTCGAAGTCGTAGCCGGTGTCGACGCGCTGGATACCATGCTCCACGCCGTACAGGCTCTTGTATTCCTCCGCCCAGGCCCCAGCCGCCACGTCGAGCAGGAAGGTGTACCACTTCGACTTGTAGGACAGAGGCGTCACGGTCATGTCCTTGCTCCGGTCTATTCTGTCGGAGAGGTCTATCACGGGCTCGTCGCGCTTGAAAAAATCTTCCCTCGTCAGGAGCGATACCCGTTTCCTGTCGCGGTCGGCTATGAAATGCCAGCCGAACTGCTTCGCAAGGGATATGAGATACTCCGCCGGAGTCTTGCTCGTCGAGAGCAGCATACGCTTCGTTATGGTCGCTCCCGATCGCGGTACCGTCGCCGTCTTATATGTCGCGCTCGACGATATTTCGGATGCTCGCAGGCCGAGCACGTAGTCGTAATTTACAAGGCCTCCGTAACTCCACAGCGTCGGAGGGATGCAGCCGCCCTGCCGGAAGGATGCCCCCGTCACCGTAGGCGTCTCCCCGGTGACAAACGAGCCGCCCAGACTGAATCCGACAATCCTCAGCTCGCAATAGTTGACGTTGGCCCCCTCCACCTCTATGGTAAGGGGCTCGTCCAGGTAATGCCAGCCTCCCGTCGAGGTGATACGCGTCCCGACATAATGATAGGCGCCCGGCTCCTTCGGCGGCGTATATCCAGCCAACGAGAGGGCCTGCTGGACCTGCGCCGGCGTAAGCGTCACGGTATGCGGACCGATAGCCCATATATCGGAGCCTACGGCGTCGACGGCGTCCGTACCGCCTATGACCTGACAGACGAAGATAGAGATCTCGTTCCATTCCTGCGCGTACAGCTGTATTGAATTGTAGTACGTGGAATGGATGCCGAGGCTGAACGAGACCGTCGCATGGACGGACGTGTTCGCGAATGTCGTCAGGCCGCTGAGATACCAACGCCCCGCCACTATGGCCTTCGTCTCCTGTGTAAGCCCGGACGTCGTGAGCGCTCCCTCCCGGCTCTGCACTTTCGGAATGGACGTTATCAGGGGGAGCGTCTTCCACAGCTTCGAATACGTCGCCTCCGGGATGGAACTGTAGTCGAACTCATATCCGAGAATCTCCGCCGTGTTCTGGATGCCTTTCAGCATTCCGTAGACGGACAATGCCGGGCGCTGCTGGTAACTGCGGAAGTCGTGCGCCTCGAAGCCGGTGAGCTTCTCCGGATACTTGACGACCGTGTTGCCGTAATTGTCGCGGTGGTATCCCTGCTGCGCCGGAAGATAGTCGGTGTCGGTAATCATCTTGTCCGCGTCGAAGTCTCCTTCAGGCACGCCCTCGTATGCCGGGATGTAGTTGATGAATCGCCAGCGCGTAAACAGAGGCGTCGCGCTCTGGAGCGAAAACCATGCGTTGTTGACCTCGGACGCATTGATGGTGAACTGAAGCTCGTCTTCCGGGTGCAAGGCGTCCAGATAGACCAGGTCCGCAAGCGTCATCTTCGTACCGTCGGAGTTCTGGGAAAGCAAGTAGAAGAACGAGCCGAGGCCGCCGAACAGGCTCACCTCGTAACTGTCGACAACCTGCCCGCGCCGCTTCACCGAATCAAGCCGCAGGTAGCCGCTCTCGATGATCGTCCCCGTATCGTCCATGATCTGGAACGGGGTGCGCGTCCCCGCATTGAAGGAGCCGGGCACCGTCTCCCTGTCGAGCCGTCCCGCAAACGAGAATATCCGGTCGTTCGCAGGCGTCCCCGGCAGAGTCAGCTTCTTGGAGTAGGAGTTCTTCACAGCCGTCGGCTTCTGCAGATCGGTCAGCGAGTAGTTGAACAGCACAAGGCCCTGGTCCTTCAAGTCGGCCAGTGCCCCGTCTATGTATAGTGAAATTTTTCGTCTCATGCTATCTGCGTATTCTGTCCTGTGCGAGCTCGGCCTCTATCGCGTACACGTTGAGGGCCTGCTGCTTGTATTCCGTAACGTTACCCGTCAGCACAATCGGCCGAATCAAGCCCGTAGACACGTCGTGCAGATAAACGAGGGGGGAATTAAGCAGGTGATGCATCCGAGCGCACTGCGGCGACGTGAGGGGGTGTGTATGGAATATATACTGATGCTTCAGCTCGTTGCAGTAGTTGACCTTCCCCCGTGCGGACGCCTGCCTGTTGTCATATACCCTCTCGGTGGTGTGGCGGGTGATCGCGTCACTCTCGGCGGTCTTGCCGAGGACGGCCAGCGTATCCCAGCCCCCGTAGGCGTTGACGTAGTACAGCGCATACTGCCTGCATCCTCCGCCGACGCGATAGTTCCTGCCCCCCACCTCGACGGCAGTCGCCGTAGGGTAATCCCGCAAGTCGAGCCACGCGGTCTGATAGATCCCGCCGTTGGCAATGGTCGCAGTGACCGGAACGTCGCCGAAGATTGCGAAAGATTCGTTGAAGGAGGCGTCGAACATACCGCCCGACGCGCCGAGGGTGACAATGTTGAAGTCGATGTTGCGGCTTATCGGGTCCGTGTGCGGGACGTACTGCCCCGGAAGGACAATGTCGCATATCGGGAAGTTCATCCCGTCGGAGTTCGGATCGAAGGCGTCGTCATAGGACCAGTCGGCCCGGAAGGTCTCGAAGACGTAGGTGGCGCCCTCGTCTATTTCGACTTCCTCGCCGATGACGGGAACGTCAGTCTCGCCGATGATTGAAAGGCCCCTGACGAGATACGGCACGATAATGTCGTTCAGTCTGCTGACGATATTGCCGGAACCGGGACGGGCGAAGGCCCTCCCGCTGTATATGGTCTCTCCCAGGATGTCGACGGAGAACGGGACGCCGGCCGCCACCTCCGTATTGGCGAGCGTCACAAAGTAATCTTTCCAGATAGGGTACATTATTGTAATCGCTTTATTAAAAATATACAAAAGCGCCCCTCCGTATTTGGAGGGACGCGGGTACAAAATGGAAAACACAGGTACGGATGAGAATCAGACTTCCGTTATCTTTCTGATATATTCGAGGGTGTCCCTCTGCAGGGCGTCAAGCAGCCGTTCCTCCCACATAGGGACTACGGCGTCCTCGGCCGTCTGCAGGTCGTGGCTTCCTTCGGTGCCTCCCTTCGGATTTTTGCAGCTGGCCTGGTTCGGTGACTTCCCGGCTATTGCCCTGGAAATGAGAAACGCGAGCTGCTCCGGCGTCGGTATCCTGCCCCTGTCGTCGGGGCGCGGTATCACGGGCTTTATCTTGATCCAGTCCAGTATCGCCTGACGCGGCGGCCAGTGCGGCTCAGTCCCTTCCTCGACGTACTTCCAGTAGTCCTGGAGGTAGAGCACGGCGGCGTACCGCGTCCCGTTGACCTCCACCTCGGCGCGGACGGTGCTCATCAGGTTGCCCGACGCATGGCGGTCGTGCTTCGCGAGCTGGTCCACATATCCCGCCTTCACGTCCTCGGCGAGCTGTCCGAGGGCGAGCTGCAGATATGTCGTATTGAATAGTTCGTTTGCCATCGCTTATAAATATACTTTCGCGTCCTTCCGTATCAGTTGCGCCGTCTCCACTGCTCTATCGCCCGTTTCGCGGCCTCGTCCTTGTCCTGACGGTAGGCCAGCACGTTGAGGAACTCCAGCGCCGGCTTGCTCCAGATGACGTCCCACGAGCAGCGCATGGTCTCGGAGACGCGGTCTATACACTTAATCCAAGCCCAGCGATCTTCTTGCGGAACTTCTCGGCCTCCTTCGCCAGATTCTCCCGTTTCTCCATCGGCAGCCTCGTCGCCATCTTGTCCAAGAAGGACAGGGAAGCCCTGATTGATCCGAGCAACGAGGCGAACAGAAAACCCACGAGCCCCATAGCGACGGGCATGTCCAGCCGCGCGACCGCCTCCTTCACGGCCTTCATGTCGTAACCGTCATTGTACGAATGGCCCTCCGGCACGAGGAATACCGAAAGCAGACCGACCAGCCCGGCGGCTCCCTGCTTGCTGAATGTCTGGAAGTCGATGTACTGGGCCGTGGTGATTTCGGTGATTTCCTGCACCGGTATCAGGACGACGTCCCCCACGATGACGCGGGACGGCGCAGTCGCCGGCGGGCACGTCTCGCGGAGAAAATCGGCGTCCGCCGCAAGACGGGAATATTCCGCCAGCGGCATCGAATAAATCTCATTTTCGGTCTTGCCGGACAAAAGGGCGATAATCTTCGCCTGCTGGTCCAGCATGTCGAGCGCCTTGTCCTCAAGGACGGCGTTGACTTTCAGGAAGAGCCCCAGTGGAAGCTCGTTGTAACTCTTTATCATATCTCGAATTTATTAATTTGAACTTATGCAATAGTCTCCCGATCCCTCGTTGCCGGCGAATTCGGTGTAAAGCGCATACCGCACCGCGTCGGGACCGTGCGAGAAGGTGTGCACGGGAAAGCCCGTCTCCCGTCCGTCCGAGTCAAGCTCCCAGCAGTAATTGCGGAAGTCCCGGATGATGTTGACGGAATCCTTCGTAATGAAGAACTTCCAGCCCTGCAGCCATTGTATCTGGAACTTGCGGCGGTCCGTCTTCCTGCCTCCCGTCTTGTCGCACGCCTGCACCTTCAGTCCGGTGTCGGCGGCTATCTCGGCGATTGACTTCGGCTCGGCGCAGTCGCTCCAGACGTTGACGTGGTCCGGGCATCCTGCCTCCTTCAGCGCAAGCGATATATCGCTGTTGAACATGGCGGCCCGATATGCTTCCTCCCTGATGTATGCTATCTTCCTGGAACGGTCCGCGAGGATGCGGGCTATCGCGGAAGGGTCCTTGAAACCGAAGTCTATGCCCCATACCTCCGAGAGGTGGTCGTCCGGCTCCGGCATCGTGTCAATCTGCGTAAACGTATAGATGACGCCCTTAAGCTCTCCAAGCTGTCCGAGGCCGTAGACCTTCCACCAGTTCGGATCGTCCTTGTTCGCTTCGATACGGGCGATCTGGGCGGGTGTTAAGAAGGTGTTATCCTTGTAGGTCGAGCCGAAGGTGATGCACTCCCTCAGCGGCTCGATTTTCTCTATCGCCCAGAAGGTCGCAGCCGGATTGTAATCCATTATGATGAGCCCCGTCGTCCTGACGAAAAGCTGGCGGGCTATCTCATACGAGATGTGGTTGCATTCATTGAGCACGAGGCGCTTTCGTCCCGGTCCCAGTACCTTCCCCGGCGTGTCGGCCGAAAAGAACTCCAGCTTCGCTCCGTTGGGATAGGTGTAGAAGTGGTCGGTGGCGTTCCACCTCGGATCGGACGAGAGAGGATGTCCGAGGATGTTCTCGAAGTCGCGGATCGCTCCCTTCTTCAGGTGCGGCAGCGTCTCCGAGACGACGGAGGTGACGTCGCCCGTCTTGTCGGCCCTCGGTATCAGCAGGTGCAGAAACTGGAGGATGGCGTATGTCTTGCCGCTTCGCGTGCCGCCCGGCATGGAGATATAGAGGGGGTGTTTCTCCGCCGCCTCGTACAATCGCCAGAATACCGGTGTAAAGCGCATGTCCATGCTATCCGATGTCTCCTATCTTCTCGATTTTGTCCTTCTCGTCCACGGAGTCGACGTGTATGTGTACGCCTTCGCCCGCGTTGATCGTCTGCTCCTGCTTGATACGCCACTTGTCGCTCGCCATGTTCGCAAGCACGAATTTCGCGGCTTCGACGTTCGGAGCCTGGATAAATACTTTTTTCTTTGCCTTGACCGTCACGAGCTGGCCGTTCTCGTTCCGCTTCGCTTCCTCCACGATGATGCTATACTCGGCGCCCTTCGCGGATTTTATCAAGGCGTTCTCCACCTCGCGGACGGCTGTAGCCTTGAACACTTCGCGTGCACGTGTAAGCGCGTCGGCAAAGTCGGCATTGGAAAGCCAGCGATAATACGTGCGCTGGTCTATACCCATAGCGGCGCAGAACTGGCGCATCGAGGCGCCGCAGGCCTGGGGGAAAAGTCCATTCTTCTCCACCCAGGCTTCCGCCTCAGCTATTTTCGCTGCATTAAGTTTCATAATTTAACGAATTAATCCCCATTCGGCGAACTTCTCAAAGCCGCCGATCTTGTTTATATAATCCCGTGCCACGTCGACGATATATTCGTATGGGATACCGGATACCTTCTCGTCGCCAATGGCGCAGCATAACTTGACTTCCTTTCCCAGCCTCTGTGCTTCCAGATGGGCGAAGATGTTCACAGACACATCGGCCTTGCTGAGATCCTTGCCGTGTAGTCCGCCTCCCGTCACGCCGTCTCCCATGTCGGAGCCCAGTTTCCGGTTCGTAGCCCCGGAGTCCACGTTCGGACCTCCGGTCCAGTGGCCGAGAGGGTTTATAATGGCTCCCTCGAAGTGCCTTTTGAGGTAATCTTCGTCCGCGTTGCTCTGGCAGATTATGAGGCCCTTCTCTTTGTCGAGAATATATTTCCCGTCCGAATGGAAGGTGTCGAATATATAACGTGCCGTTTCGGTCAGTTCCTTCTGCTCCTCGGTTACAGGGCATCCCTTGAATATGCCGTTGTCCCCGCAGCGGATTGCCCCGCGCTGGTTCCCGGAGAGATGCGCGTCTTGATCCACGCGAAGGAAATTTATGAAGACCTTCTCACCGACTATGCGGTCGACTATCTTGCGAACTTCCACGAGAGGAATGATCACCGACGACTCTGCAATGATATGGCACCCGCCGTGTCCGATGAGGACCTCGACGGCCACGCGCGGGTTGTCGGCTTTGGTGTAACAATAGTCCACTATCGCGCCGGCTATTCTGTCGGCAATCTTGTCGGGATGATTAGGATTTACTTTTTCAAACATATCTAAGAATTTTTTGTTAAACATTTCGCCTTGTTTCCGGTCGCCTTTTCCCAGCGTGCAATAATCACGTCGCAATAATGCGCGTCGAGTTCCATTGTCAGGCACCTGCGTCCCATTTGCTCGCACGCCATGAGCGTCGTGCCGGAGCCGCCGAAGAGATCTAACACGAAATCTTCCTTCTCTGACGAGTTCCCTATCAGGTATGCGACAAGCGGAAGCGGCTTCATTGTCGGGTGTTCCCCGTTCCTGTTCGGGCGGTCAAACTCCATCACGGTCGTCTGCGACCTGTCTCCATACCATTTATGGCTGCCGCCGTCCTTCCAACCATAGAGGCACGGCTCGTGCTTCCACTGGTAGTCCTGCCGGCCGAGAACCATCGAGTTTTTAACCCAGACGAGGCACTCGCGGACCTTGCCTATAAGCTCTGCGGCAGTTCTGAAATTCTTCCCCTCCGAATCGGCATGGAAGATATAATAAGGCGCTCCAGGGAGCATCACCTCCGCCGCGCAGG
>Ga0326511_10003363_pt1 | contig 12862 bp, 8 predicted proteins | sample 0_2496_0518_D_FD_203701 | JGI IMG/M metagenome (GOLD analysis project Ga0326511, IMG submission 203701) | Bovine rumen microbial communities from UC Davis, California, United States - 0_2496_0518 | ecosystem: Host-associated > Mammals > Digestive system > Stomach > Rumen | place: USA: California... | reverse complement strand
GGCTGCTTCAGATCCGTTGATGGAGCAAAAGAATACTTGAAAATCATGTCATATGTCAGCACTGCAATCAAGCACCGTATTACAGGTTTTGAAGCTATCCGCCGTGCTGTTATGGGCGAGTCTGTATTCATCTTTGCTCAGGGGTTCTGAATAGTTACAAAAATTTATTATCGTTCATGGAAACTCTTTTTTTTTAGTACAGTTTGCGTTGAAGTGATTTCTCTTCTGATTTCATCGCTTGGGGACTCTTCTCTTATTTTTATTCGTTTAAGAGTTTCTGTGCCGTCTGGTTGGTCGGCGGAGTTTTTAGGAACAACAAGTTGATACTTTTTCAAAACTTGTGAAATCTTATCTTTTACAATGGGGACTACTTTAGGAAAATAAGCAACTTTATCATCCAAATATATCGGGATAGGGGTCTTATCCAACAAATGAGCCGCATCCTGCCGTTTGGTCTCAGGAACAGCTTGACACGCATCAGAAAAAGTTCTAAACGCTTCTGAAATAGTTTCAGGAGTAATATTCATATCAATATATTTCTGTAATTGGATATTATATTGCTGTTCATGCTGTGAGTTCTGCTCTGCGGACTTAATACATTTTTCTACATAGGCTTTTAATTCTGCAAATTTCTTTCCATCCGGATTACTGCAATTGAAATCATTTATCAAATGTTCATATCCTAATTCTCTATAAAGAGAATTTTGTAATCCTCTTTGAGCCTGCTGTAATTTCTCAACTACTTTCTCTTTTTTCTCCTGATTTTTCTTTTTGTACACAAAAGCAAAAACTTTTTCAAACTCCAGATTAACTTGCTGAACCGCTTTCACACCAGATTGAAATTCTTCCCAATTCTTCTTTATTGCTTTTAATCTGTCTTGTGCATCTGTTTTGAAATGACCATATTTTATTTGATTTGAAATATACATTTGACGAACGTATTCATCACGGAGAGAAACAAGCTGTTGAATATCATACTCAGCGAGTGATTTTATTTTTTCAATTTCTTTCAGATTATCCTGCATTGCTAAATTGACAGCAGAAATTTTTTGATTATCAACTCTGACTTGTCTATTGTATTCACATCTGTCTGAAATCAATCCCATTTGTTCACGTTTTCTGGCTGCATATCCCTCATGAATCTGCGGAATAATTTCTTTCCCCTGCCGTTCATAACTCCGATGGTCTATCTTCTTTTCAGGAGATAAATATTTATTACAGCAAGCTGCCCATTCTGCTCTCCACTCCTCGACACGTTCCGTTTCATTCCAGTTGTTGTAATCTATTTTGTAAGATTTGTATTGTGTCCTGCCGTTCTTGTCTTTGTTTTTCAGCGGAATCTTATTTCCGTTTTCATCGAGTACATATTGTTTCCGGCTCTTTGCCGCCCATGTTCCTTTTTCAGTAATGCTCCGGACGGTACACATAATATGTGCATGAGGATTTCCGTCTCCCTTGTCATGAATATTCCAGTCACAGCACATTCCTCGGTCAGTCAGTCCTTTTACATATTCACGGACAAGTTGAATCTGTTCATCACGCTGTAACTCATGGGGGATTGCAACAATGATTTCACGAAACAGTCTGGAGTTACTTGCTTTCTCTACTTTATGCACTGCATTCCATAGTGTTTCACGGTTGGCATATTCTTTGGGAGCATTTGCACACAATGAAATTTCACTATGAACGACACCGCTTTTTCTGGTATAATCAAATGTTTTTCCGATTTCCTCATCTTTTAATTTTGCTCCAGCACGATAAGCCGCTGATGCAATAGCTGACTGTCCTTTTCCACGACTACCAACTTTAACTTCCAGATAATAGATAGCCATAATATTTGTTACTTCCTTTCGATTTTCGTTGATGGGGGGTCTGGGGGAACTCCCCCAGCGCAACGAAACACCTGAAAAATATCAGCTTGCTGATATTTGAGGGTGTGTAGTTGCGCACTTACGGGAAATATCAAACTTATTGTTTCAAAAAATAAAGTCTGATACAAGCATTAGCTAAAGTATAACACATATCAAAGAAAAAGTCAATAACTAAAAAACGCTTGACGAATTATAAGAAATATGCTATAATAATCAGTGAAAGGAGCGTGATTCAAAATGCCTAAAAAAAGTTATGAGGAACAACTGGCAGAATTAGAAAAAAAGCAAGAAGAACTGAAAGAAGCAAAAAAGCAACTGATTGCCAAACATAAAAAAGAGGAACGAAAAAAAGAAAACCATACAAAATTTATACTGGGCGGAACAGTATTAAGTGTTCTCGGAAGAAAATATGTTGATGGTGATGAATATCGGCTTAGAGAATTTTTAGAAAAGCAAGAAAAAAACGGAAGTTTCTTTTCAAGAGCCATGAATAAAAATATCTCTGCAACTTATCCAGATTCTCAAACAATAGTTACTCAAAATACAGAAATGGATGATATTGACGAGCAAGACCGTGGAATAGAATTTAAAATTGATATAGAGAATTAAATACTTAGCCTGTGGATTTTTTACCATAGGCTTTTTCATTTCTAAATGAGAAACAACTTCTTTCATTTTCAGGGCATGACAAATAAACCTACAAGTAGGCTAATTTTTTTCAATTAAGTTAGGGAATTAATTTCCAACTGGTTCATATTTTCCGGATGATTGATTATATCCGTATGTAATGTGATACTTATGGGGAAGCTTTCTGACTTTCTTTGAACTGCGTGAACCGTCTGGTTTATTAAAATGCTTAACGTACATTGTGTATCCTAATTTTTCAAGAACCTTACCAACTTGCGATGTGCTGTACTTGGATAATTCGGGGAACAGGGATTTAAATTCTGTTGTTGTCAATTCTTCTTCTTTAATCTCACAGCCCTGTTCCGGTGTGGATTGTTCGGCAATAATATCTTCTACTTCTGTTTCACCTTTCATCGGCTTGGTGAACGAACTGTTTCTCTCGTCAAGTGCTTTCTTTTCTTCATCAGTCAGACGGAAACAGCTTGAATAGGTTTCGCCTTCCTCAATTGCCGCCTGAACCAGAGTGTAGACCTGCGCCCAGAGTTGCAGAGAATCGAAATTTTTCAGATTCTTCACATCAATTTTTACATCAGGACTAAGCGGAATCGTTGCAAATCTGCGGTTTCCGGTCTGGTCAATCAAAAATTCGGCATCGTTGACAGTTCCCACAAAAGAAGTCATTCGGGCATACCGGATTGCACTTCTGGCATAAGCAGGACGGTATTCATCATATGCTCTGGAGAGAACTGCCTTGACAATATCAATGTCTTTCTTCATGGTACTGCCGATTTCGCCTAACTCGCATATCCATTTGGCAGTAGCTTCAATAATACTATCCTTATTTCGGGGGTCAAGGCATACACCCTCACCAAAGTAGTCAGCCCGGTTCATGTGCAAATCCGATAAATGCTGTAAGAAACGTGTCTTTCCTGCACCCTGTTCACCTTGAAATACAAGCACAATATCAAGAGAAAACGGATTTTTCATAGTGTTATACAGTCCGCAGACAGTCTGCATGAGCCACTTCTTGAATAAGATTTTGCTCAAGGTGTCCGTTTCGGCAATCTTGAACATATCATAAATCTGCTGAATACGGTCTACTCCGTCCCATTTTACGGACTGAATCTTATTCAAAATAGGATTGATTCTGTTTTTTCTTCCGATACAGTCCAGATAATCCATAATATTCTGTACACTGCACTTCTTCAGATGTTTCTGCAATTCATTTTTTATCAGAATAGGTGCATTATTGCCCTCTGCTCCCTCAAAATAATCAGGAAATCCGAGATATTCCATTTCATGCTTGACAATATTGTATCTGACCTGATACCCCTTGACTTCAAGATAGTGTTCCAGATTCTCAATTGTCAGCATACCAGAGCCGTCAAAATCATATGGAGATTTCGGCTTTTCTTTCTTTTCAGTTGAGTTCTGCACACGGTCATAGGCATCAGGCTCGTACATCAGGCGAACGTCTTTCCAATGCTTGTCTGTACAACTGGCATGAAAACAATGGTAACAGAGTGTTCCGTCTGCCTTCTGAATAATGGCTGCATCTTTCCCCTTGTGAGTTTCGTCAAATAAACAATGTGACAGAATATATTTTGTACTGCCGTCTGTATCATTCACAACACTCTGCAACGGAATACTATACTTAGTAATAAATTCGTTCAGGTCAAACTGCCCTTTTTTCTTTGATTTTGTCTGCTGTTGTGCCGGAACAGTCGGAGCAGGGGCAGAAATTTTTACAGGTTCAGACACAGCAAGCGGAAAATCGTCAATCAAACTTTTCAGACAGGAAACATCATTGATTTGAGGAGTTTCGGGAGTAGCATCAAGAATTTGTGCGTTTCTGTGCGGTCTTTCCGGAATGGAAAAGCCTTTCTGTGCCAGTGTTCCCCACAGCTTGCAGATTCTGGCAGGGTTATATACGGTCGTATCTACATCGACTTTATCATCACTGAATTTCTCATGCAGGACTTTCAGGGCAGTTTCCCATAAAGTCACGTTTTCAGCGGTATTCTCCGCATTATAGCGATATACAAGGTGCATACCGTTTCCACTCATCGCAACAATGGGATTCTGCCAACCTCTGGACTGCAAGAACGTGTAAATTTCTCTGGCTCTGGCTCTGGCTGATTCCAGCTCCGCATCAGAACTGCTCACCCCTGACATACGTTTCGGGTCTAAATCAATTAGAAACCAACACAGACGGGCTATTTCATTGTCTTTCGTAGTCGGTGTCACATTCTCAACAAATTTATCATGCTGCTTTCTGGCATAGCAAGCATTATCCACAGGATTCATTGTGATAAAGATATTGGCTGCCTGTGCTAATGCGTCTTTCCTGTATCCTGCCTGATAGTTCCGCAAGGCTCTAACGGCTGTTTCTGCATTCATAAAGTATCCACTTGCATTGTAGCTGCCGTTAATGATACGGATTTCAAAAAGTTCTCCGTTCGGATGCAGAAATTTGATTGCTTTTTCTACTGTTTGGGGGTCAAATTTAAAAATTTGCATAAAAAATCCTCCGTATTCTTTCGGAGGTGACAAGTCAAATTATATTTCTACCAAAAAATAATATTTTTCGCTTGACAGCGTGCCATTTATATGTTAAAATAAAATAAATGGGTGAGTAGATGGGTATTTGAGATGCTACCTCATAATATTCGTACCAACGAGGTCGAAGACGTTGGTATCTTGGTTTATAATCCCATTTTACCAAAATATCGCCTGCTTGTCAAGTGCAAGTAGGCGGTATTTTGGTTTTTAGAGAAATTTTTTTGTTGGATACGTTTGGTTACGGTTTGGATACGGTACTTTATTTTTCACCGTATCCATTTTTTTTTTTTTGATTTCCCATGTTTTACGTTGTTTTTATTTTTCACTGTTCTTACTGGATACGGTGGATACGGTACTTTTAATAAAAATGTCAGAATTTTTTTTATTTTTAAAGAGTAGACGGACAAATATTTTTTAGAAAAAGAAAAATATATATTAAATTAGCAGAGCCACCGTATCCAACCGTATCCACAATGTCTTTCATAAGGGTACACGCTCCGAAAAAAGCCTGATTCTATGTCATATAAGTCCCCTTTTCTCTATTTGACATATATTTTCAGGTATGATATACTTATATCGGATAGAAAAGTACGGTATCCACCGTATCCAGATGGGCAGAAAGTACCGTATCCACTTCTGAAAAGTTCACGGTATCCACCGTATCCAACTCTAAAAGTGACGATATAAAGCCATTTTCAATTGGATACGGTGCTAATAAAAAATGGGGTAAATTTTGAAAAGTACCGTATCCACTTCTGAAAAGTTCACGGTATCCACCGTATCCATTGCTGAAAAATACCGCATCCAGAGTATGAAAAAAAATTTTTTCACTGTCCAATTTTGTTAGACAGGCTAACAAAACTTACTAAAATTTACCAAAAATATATATGTGCAAGAGGGGTAATATTTCATGACAGAAAAAACTTATATTGGTTATGTAAGAGTATCCACCGTAGACCAGAACGAGGCTCGCCAACTGCAAGCACTAAAAAACTTCGGTCAGCCAATGCACAAGATTTTCATTGACAAGTGCAGCGGAAAGAATTCTGACCGTCCGGAACTGAAACGAATGCTTGACTATGTGCGTGATGGTGATGTTGTTGTGGTGTCTGAATACGCTCGCTTGGCTCGGAGTAGTTCAGATATGCTCCGGCTTGTGGATGAACTGCAAGCTAAGGGAGTTGAAGTTATCAGCCTGAAAGAACAGCTTGACACGACTACTCCGCAGGGCAGATTTATGTTGACAGTATTTGCAGGATTGGCAGAATTGGAGCGTGAAACCATCCGTGAACGACAGAGAGAGGGTATTGCTATCGCAAAGGCAGAGGGCAAATATAAGGGCAGACAGCCTATGCCTGTGAATGAAAAGCAGTTCCGACGAGAGTGTGCCAAATGGAGAGCAGGAAAGCAGACGGCAGTTGTTACTATGAAAAAACTTGGTATGAAACCGAACCGCTTTTATAGAAAAGTAAAAGAATTTGGAGTTTGATTTTCGGTGCGGATGTAACTATAATATTAATGATTTCATTCTGTTCCATTGTAAATCCAGACTGTACCAATGTCGGAATTCCGTTTTCAAGCTTTAATCCAAACTTTTCCCGAAACATTGTAATTTTTCCTTTATAGTAATTAACTGCATCAATTGCATCTTTATAAGTCTGAACGACTTCCCGGAGTTCATTTTTTTCTGAACGGATTCAGAAGCAAGCAAATCTCACCCTGTGATAAAATATGTTGACATTTTTCTGCAAATATGGTATACTGAGATTGCAGGTTGTATCAGGAAGATGGCGGAAACATCGCCCATCGCTAAAGGCAATTCTTAATGCCTGTTAAGTATCCCCAATCAAATGGGACAGAGACTGCGTGTTACAGTCAGCTATGGCAGGTGCAAAAAGCACATCGAATAGCGAAGAAAAATATTTTTTATAAAATTTTGAATATTTTTCATAACATGATATTTTCAAAAGAATGGAGTGATTTTATGAAGAAAATTATATCTGCTGTGATGTCTCTGGCTGTTACTTCTTCTTTGATGCTGGGGAACTTCTCCGAAGCAGGAGTGAAATTTTCTGCACTTGCTTTGCATACAGAAACACTTTCCACGGTGAATGTCAAAGAAGGCGATGTTGCCATTGGCTTCTCTCGTGAGGGGTGGAAGGATTCTTATAAACAAGTGCTTGCATATTATAAAAATTTGAATGGTGCAAAATTTGATTTGATTTATTTAAATGATGATGAAATCCCCGAACTGGTCATTAATGACCCTGCTTGTCGTTTAATAGATTTTAATGCACCGGATGAATACCGTGATACAAAATATGGAATGCAGTTGTTTTCGATTGAACCGACGGAAGCTGGTACAACACTGTTAATGTCCCTTGAATTCAGAACAGCTGCTGTAACGTCAGTTAGTTATCTCAAGCAGGAAGGCTATTGTAAATTTTCCGGGGATGCTGTATTGTATCATCTGGAAGAAAAGGATAATATAACAAGTCTGAATTTCATTGGAGATGTAACCGAAGAGGAGAAACAATTACAATCCTATTTTGATAATGCTGATGTTGTAGCTACGTATATTCAGCATGATTTGATTGAAGAATCTATAGAAGATGTTCTGGCAGGAGAGCCGGCAATTCAGCCGTCAAAATGCGGTGAAAATGCTTTCTGGTCTCTTGACGAAGCCACCGGAACACTGACCATCAGCGGCTCAGGGGAATTATATGATTATGGCGATTGGGCATATGATGGCATTACTCCTCCGTGGTGCGTCCCGGAAAGCTATGGTTCTAATATAAAATCGGTTGTAATAGAAGAAGGCATTACAAGCATTGGGGAGATGTGCTTTTTCGGAGATGCTTTGACAAGCGTAAAATTGCCGGAATCTCTTACAAAGATTGGTGCATTTGCTTTTCATGATTGCATGAATCTGAAAGAAATTACAATCCCTGAAAATGTTTCTGAAATCGGAGATGCTGCCTTTGGACAGTATGGCAATGGCGGTTCTGGTGTTGTGAAAGGATTTACTGTCTATGGATATACAGGGTCTGCTGCGGAAAAATATGTCTCAGATGTCAACAGTTATCCGGACATGGAAAATCATATTACATTCTCTGCTTTGAACAATCAGGATTTTGATGCACCTTCAATTGTGAAGGCTGTTATAGCAGGAGAAAATACCTGGCTGACAGAATTTGATGATATGACAATTTCGGGGCGTAATGATTGCTGGTTTCAGGATATGGATATGGACGGAGAACCGGAATTCATTGTCGGCGGACTTGAGGCTGGTGCACATGCTTCTAAAGTATTTAAAGTTTACAAAGAAATCAATGGCGTATTGACGGAAGTCAGAAATATTACTGATTTTGATAATGAAGATACAACTTTGAGCTTCTGGAATCATGACAAATCTCTACCAGAAGGTTACGGTGGTTTCCGCTGTCAGCTGTTCAGAGATAAAACAACAGGTAAATTTATTTATGTCTATCCTATGGTTGACGGGGTAGCTTCGGAAGAGGATTATTTCCTTGAAGAGTTCCGGCTGGTCAATGACACTGCTTTTATAGAAAGTGAAAAGCTGACAATTACAGAAAATCAAAATGGCTTTTTCTGCACTGTAGACGGAAACAGAGTAAAAGAAAATGCATTGGTTAAAGCATATTATTCTTATTTTTCCAATTTTACACCCTATCAGACTACTGTCAAATTAATTCCCTGTACAGCTTCTTCTGCTGAACAAGCCGAATATTATGATAATTTATCTTATGATGAAAAAATTGATGCACTTACAAAAAGCTATCAGGCGTGGGCTTATCAGGAAACGGACTCTGTAGAGTTGCCTCTTGCAGATATTATCCGGAAGCTTTCTGATGCTGTTCCGGAGGGCGGCGATGCTTTTACAAAGTCACATTATGACTTCATGAACACAGTATCCGCTGGCTATTGGTACAATGATTACTCAAATAAGGAAGTCATGAAAGATGTTCTGAATATTATGAACTTCGACCTGAGATATGGAGAACTTGCAAGGTCTTATTCTAAGCACATTACAAGTGATGCACTTTCTCTTAGCAGTGATTTATTCCAAGATTTGAGAGAATCGCAGGATATTGCCAATCTGACTTCGAAAGACATTTATGCTTTTGTATTATCTGAGATTATCACAGAGGGCTACTCTGAAATCAATATTACAGAAAATGTCAAAAATGAATTGCAGAATTATCTTGCATTTATCGAATCTTCCGAAGAAAAAATGAACGCATTAGATTTGGTGGATACCCAGTATATTGTAGAAGAATTGATGCCATGTACGACTCTCAAAGAACTTATACATGTTTTCGAAGGTAACGAGACATTATGGAAGTTCCTGACTAATGAATTTGATTCTAAGTTCAGCATGATTTCTGAAACCTCAGATTATAAGACAAAGTATGCTGCGCTGGTGTATTTGGCATTTAATCAGGCAAGCGGTAATTTATCACAGGTTTTGGGAGAATTGCTTGCTTCTGAATCCGTTCAGAAAAACGCTGAACTCCGGGAAGTCGTTCAGACTTATAAAGATGCAATTGATGCAGAAGATATTTCAGAATTCATAGAAGAAAAATCAGCCGAAATCATCAGTGATGCAAAAAAAGAAGCAATTGAAAAAGTCAATGCGGACTTGTGCTCAGAAATGATTAGCAAGGGCGTTGAAAAGATTGCAGAAAAACTGGCTGGTCAGTTTATATTTGAATGGAAAATGGTGCAGGCAGCTGGAGAAGTTATCGGTATCGAAGCAGCATTTATTGATAAAATTGAAAAAATAGATGATGTGAAATTCTACATTGGAAGCTTCTACTCCTGCAATGAACTGCATCAGGCATTATTCAAAGAAATTGAACGCCTCAATGCTAAAACAGAAAGTTATAATAACGCTTCTAAAATGCATACACTTCTGCAATTATACCGGTATACTGATATTAATGGTGTATACTATGCAAAAAAATATATCAATCAGTTCTATAATAACAATGCCGCAGTGAATGTTGCCGCTATCGGAAGAGTCACAGAACACGTTGCAAATGCTATGTTTAATCCGTTTGATACTTCCACAGGTGAAAAATTCACCCAGCTGACAGGCTATCAAAACATGAAAAAAGCCTATAATTCAGTTATCTATGAGCTGAAAGTCTACAAGGACAGATTATATGATACCGAGACAGAATGTTGCTCAAAAGCACAGATTGAAGAAAAAGACCCGGTTGCTCTCCTCCTTGGAACACCTACAAAAAAATGGGGAGATTTTCAGGAAGTCACAATTGCTTGTCCGGTTGAGGTAACAGTCTATCGCAATGAAAAACAGATTGCAACTCTGAATGATTCCGGTGTTTCCATTTCCAATGAAGAATACAGAGTTTTGTTCAATGTCATTGATGAGGTAGATGATGACGGAAATCTGTTGGATACGAAAGCAAAAATAATCCGCATTGACGAAACACAGGGGTTTTCCTATCATATCACAGCTTTAGATGACGGGGATTTTACAGTGCTTTCTTACCCGATTCTTGCAGATGGTGCGCTTGGCTCTGCAAAATATGAATTTGAAGAAGTTCCTTTAGCAAAGGGAAATGAATATGAAGTAAGCAAGACTGAAAATAGCTATATTCTAAAAAATAATACTTCTGGTGAAACATTACAATCTTTTGATTTAAATTATACAGACAGTAGCTCTTCAATAACAGAAAAAAATACTAATACTAACATTAATGCTAATAATTCTTATACTCCTTCCAATGTAAATAATGTTACAGTAGAAAGCTCTCCATTCACAGTAGATTCATTCCCAAAGGCAGTTGCTGCTCTTGCAGCAGTAGCAGGCTCTTTGATGGTGATGCTGAAAAAGCGTAAAAAGAATGACTAAATCTGATTAATATTAATACAATCCACCATCTTTCCAAATATTAATTGGAAAAATCTTGAATATCAATATATATGATAAATTAATATATACTGAACAAAATTTATTTTATGATATCTTTAATCAAAGCCAATCAAATTTGATTGGCTTTTTAACTTAAAAAATTTGTAACTATTCAGAACCCTTCTGCCGGATGTCCTAAATTTCATATATTTGCACAATAAAAATTCTCCTCTCACATCAATGGAAACCAGTGAGAAGAATTAAAATCAAAACTACACTCTGCTATTGGCTGTAAACCTTTAAAAAACGATGCTCAAAAATCCGCCCTGCTTGCAGTTCGTCAATATGCCGAATCAAAGTATTCTTCATATTTGCGTTATTTTGAAATCTATGATATAATGTAGACAGAGATTTTCATGGAGGTGAGCATATGCTGGATGAAAGAGATCAGATCATTGAAGAACTACGAAAAGAAGTGGAAGAATTAAAGCGCATTATTGAGATGCAGAACGATATTATCCGTGATCTCAGAGAACAACTCTGCAAGAATTCCAGCAACAGTTCAAAGCCTCCGTCATCTGACGGGCTTAAGAAAAAGCCTGTCAACAAGAATAGAAGTTTGCGTGAAAAAAGCGGAAAGAATCAAGGTGGACAGAAAGGTCATTCCGGCACACATCTCGCCGTGCTTTCTGAGCCTGACCATGTCGTTCATCACCTCCACGCTGACTGTCAGCACTGTCCGAAGCGCAAGCTGTGCATGAAGAATTCTAAGGTAAAAGAAACTCGTCATGAGATCGATATGATTGCTCAGGTGAATGTAACAGAGCATGAATTGATTGCAATTCCGGTATGCCCGATTTGTGGCGAAGAGAAGACGGGTTCTTTCCCTGCACACATGAAAGCAGTCGTTCAGTATGGGCAAAATTTAGAAGCTCTCGCAATTGCATTAAATACTGTGGGGGCAGTCAGCTTCAACCGCACGCATGATATTTTAAGCGGTGTGTTTAACATTCCGATTTCTGTTGGAACGATAAAAAATATGGTTTCCCGCTGTGCGGTTAAAGTTGAGGAAGCGAATACAATTTCGGCGGAGAAACTGAAATCTGCCCACCACAAGCACGGTGATGAAACTGGATGCCGTACTGATGGAAAAACTCGTTGGGTGCATTGCCTTTCCAATGAGCTGTATACATTTCTGTTTCTCCACGACAAAAGAGGTCGTATTGCTATGGAGAAAATGGGCATTATCCAGAATAGCAGCGGTGCACTTGTTCATGACTGCTGGTCGCCTTATTGGTGCTTTACCAATGTGAAGCATCAGCTTTGCTGTGCTCATTTGCTCAGGGAACTAAAAGGGGTTGAGGAAAACCGTCCAAATCAAACATGGGCTGCAAGGTTCAAGGGTTTGCTGCTGAATCTAAAGCGAGCCAGAGATAAGGCGGCTGCGAAAGGAAAAACCTCTCTGCATCGCAATACCTTGGAGCGGTATTCCAATCTCTATGATGAAATCATAAAGAAGGCTTATGAGGAAAATCCAATTCCGGAACATAAGCCAGGAAAACAGGGAAGAACCAAGCGTGGAAAAGTGTTATCCCTGATAGACCGGCTTTCCGCACACAAGGGAGAGGTCTGCCTTTTTGCATATGACTTTGATGTACCTTTTGACAACAATCAAGCAGAAAGAGATATTCGGAATATTAAGGTAAAAATCAAAGTTTCCGGCTGCTTCAGATCCGTTGATGGAGCAAAAGAATACTTGAAAATCATGTCATATGTCAGCACTGCAATCAAGCACCGTATTACAGGTTTTGAAGCTATCCGCCGTGCTGTTATGGGCGAGTCTGTATCCATCTTTGCTCAGGGGTTCTGAATAGTTACGTATTTTAAAAGATTGGAGATG
>Ga0326511_10003362_pt1 | contig 12863 bp, 5 predicted proteins | sample 0_2496_0518_D_FD_203701 | JGI IMG/M metagenome (GOLD analysis project Ga0326511, IMG submission 203701) | Bovine rumen microbial communities from UC Davis, California, United States - 0_2496_0518 | ecosystem: Host-associated > Mammals > Digestive system > Stomach > Rumen | place: USA: California... | reverse complement strand
GCGACCTGTCGTCGGGTCGAGCAACAGACCGGGGTCGATGGCGTCCTGGTCTTCCATGCCGTCGCTGGCACATACCTCAACGGCCTCTGTCCACTTGAAATCGGGAGACTTCGGGTCGAGGGTCTTGTTCCACATCGTCAGGATGCGGCCGGCATGACCGCCACCGAGTCCACCACCCGTAGCACCGTAGATGCAGAGGTAGCGGTCGCCAATCTTCAATACATCGGGAGCTGCACCGCCACCGGGGCGCTCAGCGCCGCTGTGCCAGCTCCAACCGTCTTCAGAGATGAGACCTCCACCGCCGGTGCCGAAGGTATAGTACTTACCGTCGCACTCGGCGATGGTCGAGGGATCGTGGATGTAGGGTTCGCCTACTTGCGCCCTTACAGGGCTAATGAATAGTGAACAGTGAATAGTGAATAGTATCGCTGATATTCTTGTCTTCATAATTATTGTGCTTTGATTGAATAGTTCTTGACAGGGTTACCTTTCTCATCGAGGAAGCGGACGCAGAAGTCGCTCATGCCGGGGCCGTTGATGATGGCACCGCGCAGGATGTTGCGGCCCTTCTTCAGGGTGATACGGTTCGACATGGCGTCGTCCTTCACCATACGGCGGTCGCCGCTGAGCAGCAGGACTTCCTCGCCGTTGAGCCACCACATAGAGGCTGAGTTGGAACCGACGGCCAGACGGACGTTCTCGATGTCCTCGTCACAGTCGATGATGGTGACGGCCCAGAAGAGGACGCCGTAGACCTTCTCACCCCACTTCTCGGCGAAGCGGAACAACTTGACATTGTAGTTCTCGCTGTCGAGGGCATGCCACGTAAGGTTCTGGGTGACGGTCTTCACCTGAGGTCCTTCAGGCATCTGCTGTGCTCCACGACCAAAGCCTGCGGGAGCCTGTTCCTGCTTGAACACGGCCTTGACCTTCTGACCGTTCTTCGGCACGATGGTCTGCTGGCCCTTGAAGTATTCGCGGTTGAAGTGTTCGCGGAGGTAGCTGTCGGTAAAGACGGTATTACCGCTGTTGGGCTTGTCAATAGGCTCTAAGAGCAGCCAGCGGTGGATGAATCCCTCATTGTCGGGCTGTGCCGACGGCGTGGTGACGGCCGAGAAATACTTGGGACGGTTCTTGAACTGTACCCAGTCCACCGAGACGGCACCGTTCCCCTCGTTGGTGATGACGAGGTCGGTGACACCCTTCGGTGTGTACTCCAAGGCAGCCGTTTGCGTCAGCCACTGGTTACGCAGGTCGCGGCGGAAACGGCTCATCATCGGATTAGCGGCAGCACCGGCGGGCTGTTCGGGCGGTCTCACCGTCATCTTAAAGCGGGCCAGCACCTTGCCGGTGGCACTCTTCTCGCGGATGCAGAACTCGGTGTCATCAGAAGCCTTGGCACTGAGAATGATATAGCCGTCGGTGAGGCAACTGAAGTCAATGTCCTCATAAAGTGACCAGCTGCCCTTCTTCGGCAGGGTGACGCAACCGCCCTTCATGTAGTTGGCGGTGTCCACATATTCGGTCGTGGCATCAGTACTGGCTGAGCTGTGGCGGTCAATCTGAATCTTCTCCGTGGCCTGGTTGATGCCCACGCCGCGCATGGATTCCTTGATTTCCTGAATCGTACCGTCAGCATTGAACGTCAGCTTCTCGATGCAGACCGAGCGGCGCTTGTCGTCCTTCGGCGAGAAGAAGTTGGTGTGGTAGAAGAAATACCACTGTCCCTTGTAGTTCACGATGCTATGGTGGTTGGTCCAGCAGCCGTTGGGGTGCTCGGCCATGATGATACCCTTGTATTCGTAGGGCCCCATCGGGTTCTTACTCATGGCGTAGCCGATGACCTCAGTATTTTCCCTCACGTAGGGGTACGTCAGGTAGTAGTTGCCGTTATATTCGAAAGCGAACGGGCCTTCTGCCTGACGGTTGGGCAGGTCTTTCAGGCAGTTCACACCGAGCATCTCAAACTCGCGCTCGCCAAACTTGACCTTTTCCTTTGGGGTATCGTCAGCCAGTTCCTTCATATTGGGCTTGAGCTTGGCGCAGCGACCGTTGCCCCAGAAGATGTAGGCATTGCCGTCAGAGGCCTGGAGTACGCAGGGGTCGATGCCGTTGATACCCTTGATGGGCTCCGGCTCAGGAATGAACGGCCCTTCCGGGTTGTCGGCGATGGCCACACCGACAGCGAAACCACCTCTGCCTTCAGCGGGGGCAGACGGGAAATAGAAATAGTACTTTCCGTTCCGCTCGACGCAGTCGGGTGCCCACATCGAGTAGGAATCCTTTCTCACCCAGGGCACTTTGTTCTGGGTGACAATCATGCCGTGGTCGGTCCAGTCGGTAAGATTTTCTGACGAAAAGACGTGGTAGTCTTCCATGCAGAACCAGTCCTTCCTCGCACCTTCGGGCGGGAAGATGTCATGCGACGGATAGAGGTACACCTTATTATTAAATACGCGCGCAGTAGGGTCAGCCGAGAACTGGTCACGGATGACTGGGTTTTGTGCCGCCGCCATCATGGGTAGGGCAAGCAACAAGAGGGTTAAGGGTTGTTTCATAAACTTGCTATTGGTAAATTATTATTTTTTGCAAAGATAGTGGTTTTATTCTGAAAAACAAGGATTTTGGTTCACAATATTTCGTATTTGTTACGAAGATGAAAGATTCTGAAACATTCGGACAAGTGTTTTTGCCGCTAAAACAGTACCTTTGCCACAAAATTAATATTGGTTAACCAAACTTATATGAAACTATATGTATTACTGACGGTGTGGGCTCTAACAGCCAGCCTTGCACTCGAAGCACAAACCTATCCATACCAGAACCCTGACCTTCCAGCCCGGGAACGGGCAGTTGACCTTTGTTCACGTCTGACACTGGAAGAGAAAGCCAAGCTGATGCTTGACGAGAGTCCTGCTATACCCCGTTTGGGAATCAAGAAGTTTTTTTGGTGGAGTGAGGCGCTGCATGGTGCAGCCAACATGGGCAACGTGACGGTATTCCCCGAGCCGGTGGCTATGGCCTCGTCCTTCAACCCCTCTTTATTATATAAGGTGTTCGATGCTGCCAGTACGGAGTTCCGTGCGCAGTACAACCAGCGTATGCTGAACGGCGGCGAGGACGAGAAGTTCCACAGCCTCTCCGTTTGGACGCCGAATGTGAACATTTTCCGTGATCCGCGATGGGGCAGGGGACAGGAGACCTACGGTGAAGACCCCTACCTGACCAGTGTCATGGGCGTTCAGGTGGTTCGTGGACTTCAGGGCCCCGAGGATGCCAAGTACCGCAAGCTCTGGGCTTGTGCCAAGCACTACGCCGTTCATAGTGGTCCGGAGTACACCCGCCACTCGGCCAACCTGACCGACGTTTCGCCCCGCGACTTCTGGGAAACCTATATGCCGGCCTTCAAGACACTGGTACAGGATGCCAAGGTCCGTGAGGTGATGTGCGCCTACCAGCGCCTGGACGATGATCCCTGCTGTGGCAGTCAGCGACTGTTGCAGCAGATTCTGCGTGATGAGTGGGGCTTCCAGTACCTGGTCGTCAGCGACTGCGGTGCCGTCAGCGATTTCTATGAATCGCATAAGTCTTCCTCCGATGCCGTCCACGCTTCTGCCAAGGCTACCATCGCCGGTACTGACGTAGAGTGTGGTTATGGCTATGCTTACCGCAGCATTCCCGAGGCCGTCCGTCGTGGACTGATGACAGAAGCCGAGGTCGACAAGCACGTCATCCGCCTGTTGGAAGGCCGTTTTGATTTGGGCGAGATGGACGACCCCTCGCTCGTGGAATGGTCGAAGATACCTTATTCGGCTATGAGCAGCAAGGAGCATCGCCAGATAGCACTCGATATGGCTCGTCAGACCATTGTCTTGTTACAGAACAAGAACGACGTGCTGCCACTGCAGAAGAATAAGGAACGTATTGCCGTCATCGGCCCCAATGCCGATGATGCACCGCTGATGTGGGGTAACTATAACGGTATGCCCAACAGCACCGTCACCATTCTGGACGGTATCAAGGCCAAGCAAAAGAAAATCTACTACCATAAGGGCTGTGACCTTACTTATGATAAGGTGATGGAGTGCCTGTTAAGCACACAGTGTAGTGCCGATGGCCGCAAGGGCCTGAAAGGCACGTTCTGGAATAACACCGGCATGGAGGGCAAAGCTGTGACTGTCCAGCGCTACCTCAATCCTGTGGCAGTGACCACAGCTGGCATGCACAACTTTGCTCCCGGTGTTAATCTGGAAGGTTTTTCTGCCAAGTATGAGACCACGTTCACCCCGAAAGAATCGGGTGAATACGTCGTCAATGTAGAAGGTTGTGGACATTTCGAACTCTATATCGACGGCGTTCAGAAGTTCAGACACCACATCTGGCGCACCACTCCTAATCGCGTTCCCATTCAGGCTGAGAAGGGCAAGAGCTACCAGATAGAGGTGCGCTTCGCCCATATTCCTACCTACAATGCCAACCTGAAGATTAACGTAGCCAAGGAACTCCCCATTGACTATCAGGCTGTTATCAGTCAGTTGAAGGATATCGACAAGGTCATCTTCGTCGGTGGCATCTCCTCAGCCCTCGAAGGTGAGGAAATGCCGGTGGAGATTGAAGGCTTCAAGGGTGGCGACCGCACCAACATCGAGTTACCCGCCGTCCAGCGCAATTTCCTCAAGGCCTTGAAGGAGGCAGGCAAGACCGTTATCTTCGTCAACTGCTCCGGTTCGGCCATCGCTCTGCAGCCTGAGACTGAGACCTGTGATGCCATCGTTCAGGCTTGGTACCCCGGTCAGGAGGGCGGTACGGCTGTGGCTGACGTGCTCTTTGGCGACTATAACCCGGCAGGAAAGCTGCCTATCACGTTCTATAAGTCCAGCAGTCAACTTCCTGACTATGAGGACTATTCGATGAAGGGTCGCACCTATCGCTACTTTGAGGATGCTCTCTATCCCTTTGGCTATGGACTCAGCTACACTTCATTCGAAATTAGAAATGAGAAATTAGAAATGAGGAATGGCGGCAATGGCACGCTGACCGTGGATGTGTCGAACACGGGAAAGCGCGACGGTACGGAGATTGTTCAGCTCTATATCCGTAACTTACAGGATAAGGAAGGACCGCTCAAGTCGCTGCGTGGTTTCCAGCGCGTTGACGTCAAAGCCGGACAGAAAAAGACCGTGACGCTGGAACTGACGCCGAAGTCGTTCGAGTTCTTCGACCCTGAGACCAACACGATGCGTGTGAAATCTGGGAAATATGAGCTCTTTATAGGTACCAGTTCCAAGTCGAGTGACCTACAATCTGTTGAGACTATACATATTTAATTATTTAATATTAACAAAAAACCAAAATCTATGAATCCAAACGACTCCTCTTAACATCCAGCCAAATGCCCGCCAAGCAGGCTTGAAGGCAACTTGGAAGCTATTGCTTCCGCTAAAACCTATTTGTATTTATTACAAACTAATTAATCTATAGAAAATACTTAAGTATGAATCGAAAAATCAGAAAAACAGCGCTGTTGATGGGTGCATGCTCCATTTTAGGAATGTACTCACCACTGGCTGCTAATGCCGAAGGTTCGGTACAAGCAGTCCAGCAGTCAACGAAAAAGGTTACGGGTACCGTTTCTGACTCCCAGGGTCCCGTAATTGGTGCGAGTGTCGTTGAAAAGGGCACCTCGAATGGTGTGGTGACCGACCTCAACGGTAAATTTACACTTAACGTGAAGCCAGGTGCCAAGCTGGTCATCAGCTACATCGGCTACACAACTCAGGAGATTACTATCGGCAATCAGTCAAATTTCAATGTAACTCTGGTGGAAGACAATGCCGCACTGGATGAAGTGGTGGTTATTGGTTACGGTGTCCAGAAGAAGAAGTTGGTGACTGGTGCTACTGTTCAGGTAAAGGGTGATGAAATTGCCAAACTGAATACTACCAGTGCCCTCGAAGCCATGCAGTCAAGTACGCCTGGTGTGCAGATTACCCAGTCGTCTACTCAGCCTGGTAAGGGTTATAAGGTTTATATCCGTGGTATCGGTACCACAGGTAACTCTTCTCCCCTTTACGTTATTGATGGTGTCGCTGGCGGTAGCCTTGATGACATCAACCCCGCTGATATCGAGACTATTGACGTGCTGAAGGATGCTGCATCGGCAGCCATCTATGGTGCCCGTGCTGCTAACGGCGTTATCCTCGTTACTACCAAGCAGGGTAAGGCTGGTAAGATTGAGTTGAGCTATAACGGTGCTATGGGTTGGTCTAACGCCTACAAGCGCCCACAGCTGCTCGATGCTTCGCAGTTCATGACCATCCTTGATGAGTATACCTTCAACACTTCTGGTCAGAAGATGGATTGGTCAGGCTTTGTTCCACAAGACATTCTTACCAAGGTTAATAGCGGTTGGTCAGGCACTGACTGGTGGGGTGCATTCGATAACAAGAATGCTGTGCAGCAGAACCATTCTGTAACCCTGACTGGTGGTACTGACATGTCTAAGTTTGCCATGTCATATACCTATACCGGTAACGAAGGTATCATGGGTGCTGACGAGGCTTCTTACTACAAGCGCCACACCATCCGTGTCAACAGCGACCACGTACTGTTGAAGGCTAAGGACTTCGATGCCATCACCATCGGTGAGAACATCTCTATTAGCTACAACAAGAGCCACGACCTGGCTGAGGATGGTATGTATTGGAGCTACATCCACAGCTTGCTCCAGACCTCTCCGCTTATGCCACAGTACGCTTACAATGGCGACATCTATTATTATCAGGATTTTGATGGTAATGTTAAGTACGGTCAGGGTTGGAACTCTTCTTTGTTCAGCAACCCATGGGAGAACCTCACTCATGGTGGATTCAACTCTATGGCAGAGAGCCGTAACATCAATGCCAACGCTACTGCTTTCGCCGTTATTCAGCCCATCAAGGGTCTGAGATTGCGTTCTCAGTTCAACTACAGCTGGGGTTCAGGTGCTTATCGCAACTACAATGAGCCACGCTCTTCTGGTTATGGAAATGCTACATCCATTGTCTATAGTGTTAACCAGAGTTCTTGGCTGAGTACTAACTGGTCTGTTGAGAACACCTTGACATACGATCTTCCTATTATTTCTGGTCATAAGATCAGTGCCATGGTTGGTCAGACCTATCAGAGCACCGCTTGGAGCTTTAACATCGGTGGTTCTAACAAAGTTAATTATGGCGAGCAGCTCGCAACACTGAAGGGTTGGGATTCTGCATGGCTGTCAAACATCAAGCTTGCAAATGCTACCGATGCCACTTTGACGGGTAAGCCCAATGATGAAGAGTATCTCGCTTCTTGGTTCGGACGTGTGACTTGGGACTGGAATGAGACCTACATGGCTACCGCAACCTTACGTTATGATGGCTCAAGTATCTTTACCGACGGTAAGCGTTGGGGCGTATTCCCCTCTGTGTCTGCTGGTTGGGTAATCTCTAATGAGAAATTCATGGAGAGCACCAAGAGCTGGATGGACTTCTTGAAGATTCGCGCAAGCTGGGGTCAGAACGGTAACAAGGATATCTCTAAGTATCAGTATCTGGCTACCATCGCTCTGTCGGGCGAAGCTGGTGACAGTGGTTATAAGTTCGCTTCTGACATGCCAACTTCTGTTGCCGGAACTCCACATACCGGTGCTTACGCAAACATCGTACCGAATCCTGACCTGACATGGGAAACCTCTGAACAGCTTGACTTAGGTTTTGATGCTCGTTTCCTCAACAACCGTCTGGGTCTGACGTTCGACTGGTATAAGAAGACTACTAAGGACTGGCTTATCGGAGGTAACCTGCTTGCCATCTATGGTACCAACCCTGCTGCCATCAATGGTGGTGACGTTGAGAATACCGGTATTGAGATTGCCCTCTCCTGGAACGACAGAATCGGTAAGGACTTCAGCTACAATGCCAGCGTGAACCTTACTACCAACAAGAACGAGGTAACCCGTATTGCTAACGACAACCACTATATTAATGGTCCGAGCGGCGTCCTCTCACAGGGTACAGAGTATGTCTACCGTGCTGAGGAAGGCAAGCCCATCGGTTACTTCTACGGTATGTCCTACAGCGGTATCTGGCAGAACCAGCAGCAGATTGATGATGCACGTAAGGCAGGTAAGGCCGTTCTTGACGGCGCACAGCCTGGTGACTGCATCTGGGATGACTGGAATGGCGATGGTGTGATTACCTATGCAGAAGGTAAAACTTGCGACCGTCATGAGATTGGTAATCCTAACCCCGACGTGATGCTGGGTATCAACCTTGGTCTGAACTACAAGGGCTTCGACTTTGCTGTAAACGGTGCTGGTGCATTCGGTATGCAGGTTATGCGTTCTTACCGTTCATTCAGTGATGCTCCTTACCAGAACTACGATACAACGATTCTGAATCGTTGGATTGGTGAGGGTACCTCTAACGACCAGCCACGTATTACAAGTACAGGTAGTGAGAACACCAACTGGGTATCAACCCGTTATATGGAGGATGCCGATTACTTTAAGATCAAGACCATCACACTTGGTTACGACTTCAAGCATCTTTGGAAGGCTTGCCCGTTCCAGCAGCTCCGCTTCTATGTTCAGGCTCAGAACCTCTACACTTTCACCGGTTACACAGGCCTCGATCCTGAGGTAGGTAATGCTGCTGGTGGTGAAGGCTGGGCTTCAGGTATTGACCTGGGTCTTTACCCGCCGTCTCGTACATATTTGATTGGTGCAAGTATTAAATTCTAATTCGACAATAAGTTATGAAGAAATATATTTTATCAGCATTAGTTGTTTCGTCAGCAGCCTTGTTTACATCTTGTAACGATATGCTGGACACTGATCCGCGTGTGACGGAGTTGACAGCTGCTACATTCCCAGGTAAACCTGCAGACGTTGAGGCATTGAATGCTGCTACCTATAGTATCATGAATACGTTGGGTGGCGGAGATCAAAGTGGTTTATTGAATAATCCGTTCTACTGGTGGTCACTCATGTCGGACGACTGTTACGGAAGTGGCGGTTTGCAGGATAATGTGGCTAAGTCGCTGCATCATTTCACAACGGCAAGTTCGAATCAGTACGAGCAGGATTTCATCCTTCTCTATGGTGGTATTTCACGTGCCAACAACCAGATTGAGACCATTGATAATGTCAATTGGACAAACAATACCGCTCAGCGCAATCAGTTGCTCGGTGAGGGCTACTTCATGCGCGGTTTCTATACCCTCTTGCTGACCCAGATGTATGGTGATGTACCTCTGATCATCTCTACCGTTATTACTGACGAGATGCAGCAGCAGGTTAGTGCTGAGGAAGTTATCTATCCTCAGATTATCGCTGACTTTGTTTCTGGTATGAACCTCATGGGCACAACTGCAGGCTTTGGTGACGGTCATGCCAACAAATATGCTGCCGAGGCATTCATTGCCCGCGCTTACATGTTCTGGGCTGGCTTCTACAAGAAGGCTGGTGAACTTGCCAATGGTTCAGCTCCGGCTATCGAGCTCAAAGACCGCAATGGTGAGCCTATCAACCAGGAGGGCTGCGAAAAAGCTTCTGTTTCTCAGGCAGATGTCGTCAGCTATCTGAAAGATATCGTTTCCAGTGGCCGTTACATGCTCTGCCCGGACTTCCGTTCACTCTGGCAGTATTCTAACAGCCTGCTTTGGGATGAGGCTCACGATGGTAAAGGTCATGCTTATACGTTCATCGCAGATATGAAGCGTGAGCACTGCTTCGACCAGCCTGGTATGGGTAATGGTAACACTGAGGAAATCTTCCAGATTCAGTTCTTGAACGCCTCTAAGTGGGCCATCGGTGGTACCTACAACAACCCCCGTATGTATTCAAACTACCTCTCTTGTTTCTGGGGCCTTCGTAACGGTGCAACCAATGATAATGGTAAGCGCGACAAGACTTATCCGTTCAACCAGGGTTGGGGTCAGGGTACTCCTTCATGCAATATCTGGAACGATTGGACTGCTGCTGAGCAGAAGGGTAACTATACTGACATCCGTAAGCTTGGTACTTTGATCGACCTCGATAATGAGCTCGAATCTTATACCTACGAAAAGGACGACTGCGAGGAGTCTGGCTATGCAGTCAAGAAGTACGCAGACGTAAACCTTGACGCTTGCGCGGCTGATAACGACTCTTGGTGGTCAAAGTGCCCGGGTTATACCTCCAGCTCGCTTGACAACAAGCAGCAGGGTGACCACTTCGAGGATTACTACCTGATGCGTTATGCCGACGTGCTGCTGATGCTGACCGAGCTCACGGGTGATGCATCTTATATGAATATGGTTCAGCGTCGTGCTGGTGTACCTACGACAGGTTACTCTTTAGAGAACGTTCAGAATGAGCGCCGCTGGGAGTTCGCATTGGAGGGACTTCGTTTCAACGATATGCGTCGTTGGTCTGGTATTGACTCAGGCGAAGGTTCATACGCTGCCAAGGCTCTCGAGGCTCAGAAGGGTCAACAAATCACATGCCTTGGCAAGAAGAACAGCAGGATTATGGAACACATGACCTGTTCTTGGAAGAAGCGTTATGCAGACACCAACGGTTTCTTGCCTAAACCTCAGGCTCAGATGACTCTGATGAATGGTGCGATGCAGCAGAACCCAGGATGGGATGAAAAAACTCCCGCTGCAGAGTATACATATAAAGTTCTTTATTAATTCTATTAACTGAAACAATATGAAAAAGATATTTTTGTTATTTGCCGCAGTAGGTGTGTTTTTTGCCTGCGATCCCGTTCATGAGAAAATCGACAATGGCGGGCACATCACTGTTGACGAGCTTAAGGCGATGTCCACGGTTATTGTTGACAAGGTAGCTCCGGTGGCGGGGCAGAAAACCTATACGGCTGTCAAGGAAACGCCCATTGTCTTGGCAGAAAATGTTGATGTTAAAGACTGCGAGGGTATCACCATCTACTTTGATGCCGAGACCATTGCTGACACCTGTTGGAGAATTTCCTTCGCTGGTGAGGACTTTCAGAAAATTCTGAGAAGTTCTTCATTCTACAGGTACGAACTTGGTGACAAGTTTGCTAACGGTATCCTGCCGAACATTGTTATAAAGCACATCGCAGATACTGAGACGAACACCATCAACGTCAAAGCCATTTACAAGACCTATAGCTCTAAGGTGGCTCCTGGCAAAGAAGGTGAGTTCGGTAACGTTATTACCTGCCAAACTTCTGCTCCTGTCAATGCAAAGTGGGATTTCGCTGGTAAGGAAGCCATTGGAAACTATGCATCAAAGAAAATGAAGGTTAATTGGAATGAGAATGGTGATTATATTACCACTGATTATACAATTACTCTCACTGCTCTTTGTGCTGACGGTACCAAGTTGGTTGCTGAATACCCTGTAAAGTGTGAAAAAATCTCTAACCCGCTTGTGAAGTACTACATCTATGGTGATCCTAATAGGTCAGATGAAGATAAAGCAGAGAATCCGCAAGAGCCGTTCAAGCCCGGAGCTTGGGATGCTGCTGCCATGCGTTTCAGCTCAACTGAAGGAGCACATCTGCCCACCATTCCTGATGAAGTTTATTTTGGCCTGAAGACTCTGATCTTTGACGTATCAGATGTAACTCCCGATTTTGACTTGAAGGTCATGAACGGTTGGTGGAGTAACACCTATTACGATCATGTGAAGTGGGTGGACGGCTTGAACGAACTTCCAATCACTCAGACAATGGCTGATGAGTGCGCCAAGGGTGGCGAAGGTCGTGACCTTGACCTCATGCTGTATAATGGCTCTATGACACTCAAGACTGTTTACTATGAGGAGTAATAAGTTCGTATATGTATAATATTAAAACATCCGTTATAATGAAAAGATTTATGAAATTTAATAAGCTCGCAATCGCCATGCTTGTTACATCAAGTCTATTTGTGGCTTGTAGTGATGAGATTAGCGAAACTACATGCGATACCCAATATGTAGCAAACACAGGTAGTATCAAAAATGTAGGTCAGGCTGTAGATTTGGGACTCCCCAGTGGTACCAAGTGGGCTAATATGAATGTTGGAGCCGCTTCAGAATCTGACAATGGTATTCTCTTCGTATGGGGAGATGTAACAGGAACTCAGGTTCAGGCAACCACTTCGACATCGTATACAGACGTAAAAGATTATACGTCAGCATCTGATTTGTTTGAAATGTACAAAGGTGCAGAGAAAGTGGGATACTTGTATGACACAATCAGTGTATATAAGGAAACCTATTCACTCTCGGAGTACTCTCTGACTAAAGTCGATTCAATCAGAGAAGCCGTATTTGACTCTCTTAAAGCTGAGTACAAAGATAAAACCTTGGACTGCTTAGTCAATGTAGATAATGAAAAATATGATGTCATCGCTAACTTGATTGAATCTACCGAGGTTAAGTATTTTGCAAGCACGAAAGGCGATTTTAAAGATGCTTCTGGTGCCAGTATTTCAGGTGCTCCTGTTTATGACATAGCGAAAGATGCTCAGCATGATCCGGCTACTGCAAATTGGGGCAGCAACTGGAGAATGCCGACAGTCGAGGAGTTCCAGGAATTGGTTGACTCATGTAATTGGGAATTTACCGGTGCTGGATATAAACTGACCAGCCGTTGCAATGGAAAGAGTATCTACTTGCCTGCTGCAGGTTATCGTTACGGAAACCAATGGTACGGAAACGGAAATGCTGGCTATTATGCTACCGGTCAGATCTTGGGTATTTATCAATTCCCTTCAATGGAAGAACAGTACAAAGGCTCTAAGGGATCGGTTAGTAGTTCTGAAAACATGCCTGACATGTTGATCTTCCAGCATGGACAGTATAATTCTCTCGGCATCTACAA
>Ga0326511_10003361_pt1 | contig 12865 bp, 21 predicted proteins | sample 0_2496_0518_D_FD_203701 | JGI IMG/M metagenome (GOLD analysis project Ga0326511, IMG submission 203701) | Bovine rumen microbial communities from UC Davis, California, United States - 0_2496_0518 | ecosystem: Host-associated > Mammals > Digestive system > Stomach > Rumen | place: USA... | reverse complement strand
AGGTAAATAAAAATTACTTGCATCTATTATTTTTAAAAATCTTGACTAAGCACCTGAATAAGCATTATTAAATAAAAAATCAAAACAATGCGACCTATCTTGGAGACTTAATTGATTTTTATAATTATCTCCAAAGACAAGAGACATAATATTGCCTTTTACATTTACTTCATTAGTTGATTCAAAGTTAGACATTTTATTAAACGGAGGCATTGACATACTACCATCTTCAACATGACACATAGTATTGCCAATACCTTTCCATAAAATACAATCTCCACTATTTACTGAAATAGTTGTAACTAAGTCCTCAGCTTTATCGTTCTAGTTCTCAATTAATGTCCAAGTATCACCATCATCTAATGAATATGACATAGAAGTCATATCATCGGTAGTAACACTACTACCAAATACAAACTTTACATCTCCATCCTCTAATGCTTCAATTGTAAAATAATCCTGGCTATAATCATGTGGCTATATTTCACCTGTCCAAAGTCTTACCGCTCCGTTCTTATAATAATAAACGGGGTGCTTCATTACTAACTCAACGTACGTAGCACTATAAGCTACGCCAAAGTAAATATAAATTCTTTCATCTTCAGTTGTTGGTAAGTCCTGGGTATATCCTTCAATTACAGCTGAACCATCTAACTATGGAATACACTTAATATAGACTGGTTTCCAAGACGTTAGTGTTAGAGCAGCCCCCGTGTCGTTAAATGAATAACCAAAAGTTATTGAATACTACTCCCACAAATTTGTTGCTGATGGTCGGGAACCCGCAGCAACAGCAGCAGTTCCGTTATAATAAACTATTTCTCCAAATGGATCGATCGGGTCTGTAGCTGGTGTTCTGGCTGTTGTAGCATCACTTGAAGTTGAATTGTTAGCCGGGACCCACCCTAATTGATCACTTGAGGTAAATAATAATCTATAGCCATACCCCAAAGCTGATTTCATTGGTTTACTATAAGAATTAGTTCTCAATGAACAGCCAATAGTATCAGTATTAGCATCACCTACTTCTTGAAGACCTACTGCTGTAGAAACATTAACTGCTGTAAAATTAGAGGTATTATAAGCAACTGAAGCAGATGTCTATTTAAGATTACTTGGAACGTAATCTACATCAACCAAGCAGATAGGCGAATCTATTAAAGTAGCTTCACAATTATAACACTCTAAGATTTCTACTTCAATTGTTCTGGCTATCGTCGAAGCACTTTGACCATAACTATTAGAACTTCCAAAATAAAATCCGAAGTAAGAGCCGTCAGATTGAGTAATTGCAGCTGAGTTACTTCTAAAAAGAGTATGATAACCAAATGGATAGTATGAAGTAGAAGAAAGATTATTATATATACAATAACTCTTATAAATTCCGTTATATCCAAAATCCCACTAAACTACTGAGTCAAGCATATAATTACCATCTCCAGGAGTATATGCTATAACTCTATATTTTATATGGCTTGGTCTAAGAAGATCAATCTATTTTAATTGACCAAAATAGAAATAAGAAGTGGCATAAGGAGAACTATAAGTAGAAGTTTTTCTTAAGACATTAGTATATACCTTAGATTGTGTATTACCTGGGAGAGCTGTTTTGATTGTCCAGTCTATTGGTACACCATTAACACCCGTTACTTTCCAAGTAGCTTCAGGAGATTTAACGAACACGCCAGAAGCAGCAACTCCATCTACCCAAATTCCTGTATAACTATAAGAGGGGGCTGTGGTAAATAAAGCTTTAATATAAGATAAACTACTACAACCCTTAAACATTAAATAATAACAACTACTTACTAAAGTTAGTGCAGGTAATTCTGGAGCTGTTGTTAAAGAAGTACATCCATAAAACATCTCCTAATAACAACTATTAGTCAAAGTAGTTGCAGGTAATTCTGGAGCTGTTGTTAAAGAAGTACAACCACTGAACATACTACTATAACAATAATCAGCTAAAGTAGTTGCAGGTAATTCTGGAGCTGTTGTTAAAGAAGTACAACTAGCAAACATGCTATCATAACAATAATCAGCTAAAGTAGTTGCTGGGAGTTGAAGAGGAGGAGTAGTTAGAGAAGTACAGCCCTGAAACATGCTCCTATAACACCAAGGCGCTAAAGTAGTTGCAGGTAATTCTGGGGCTTTAGCTAAAGAAATACAGCCGTAGAACATTTTCTAATAACAACTATAAGCTAAAGTAGTTGCAGATAATTCTGGGGCTTTAATTAGAGAAGTACATCCAGTAAACATATTCCAATAACAATACTCATCTAAAGTAATTGCTGGTAGAGATGGAGGTATTGTTAGAGAAGTACATCCATTAAACATAGCCGCATAACAATAATCAGCTAAAGTAGTTGTAGGAAGTTTTAATTTATCTGCCTAATAAATTCCGACACAAGAAGAAAAAAGATAATAAAAAGCATAATTCGTAAGAACATCTCTAAATCCAAGCAATGACATTATATTTCCACCTACTATAACCTTACCAGTTATAGAAAAAACAGAATAACTTGAACTTGAATCACTTATCTTCTCGTTATCTCCTTTAAAATAAACTTTCTAACCTGCTATTATGTTTATCTCCTAAGAATAATCCTGCCAAGAGCCATTGTCTATTTTGTATTTTAGGTCTATTGTTAACCCAGTTGCCTTAGTAAAACCAATTGTAGAGCTCTCAATGGCTTCGAAATATAGATAGTCAAAAAGACTGTCTATAATTTCATTTAATTTTTTCCCAGAAGCCAAATCAACAATGGCATCGCTGACTGTTATGGGATATTTTATTATACTATTATTATCTTTTAATGAAACTATTTTTGGCATATTACAATGGTTTAGTTATAGTCTACATTATTTGACCCGATGCGCCACCTGAATTCTTAAATCCAGGCCACCATTCTTTATCGTCAAATTCATTTGTATACTCTGTCCAGTTAACCTGTTGAATACATAATCCTTGATCTGTCATGAATAACATATAATATGATGTTACTTTATTGACAGTAACACTAAATACTCTATTGCCAAATGTAGGATTAGTTATTCCCTTACCTGTCTAGGTATCGAGTAAAATAGGATTAGTAGGATGAGTTAATTCTTCAGAGCCATCCATTAAACTTGCTACATCGGATACTCTATAAACATGTATATCTGATGGAGTATTAACAAAGAAATAAAAATTATCTTTATATTCTGCAATACATCCACTTTTTAAATTAGAAATTCCACCAAGAAAAACAGTTCCTTCCTCTTCTACTGAAAGTCCATCAGAAGCTAATTTTACAATCTTTAGGTTACCTTCTCCATAAGTTAAATAAACATCGCTGTCTATTACTCTAGCTCTTGCATAAAGGCCACTAGTAATAATGCTACCAACAAATTCAAAAGGTCCCGTGATTGAAGAGCTTTGACTTACTCCTATCCAAGAAACTCCAGAAGAATTTGAGCTTGAGGTATAAAGATTATAATAACTTCCTACTTTTTTAACATCAACTGATTTCACAGTATAACCAGTTGAACTTCCATTAGCAGACTTCTTTAAGCGAGTAAAGAGAGCTGAGTTATCGACACTCTATTGAGTCCAAGTAGTTAAGTTAGTTGATTTATAAAGAACTCCATTAGTATCAAGCAAATAATAATTCGTTCCGCTACTCCAACAAGTAAAATCACCTTTTATTGTTGAAGAAATAGGATTAGCTACTCTTTCAGAGGAAGATGATTTTATTACAATTGCTACCTAAGATAGAGTAGTATTACTTGCTGAGATATTTAATGAAGTTGCATTCTAAGATGGAATAAAATATGAAGTTCTGCCTGATCTATTAGATATTAATATACCGGCATCTTTTGTAGTAGTTGCAGTAATTCTTTTAGAGTCAACATTTCCGTAAACAGTAATTGCATATAGAGTTCCTGCTGTGAGACTAATATTAATTACTCCAGAAAGCGAAGAATTATTGGCTGTGAATTTTTGATAAGCTAACGAATTACTTGAATTTGGAATTGTTATAGTACAATAAGAGCGTAAATAATCGTTTATAGAGTTCTTAGTACTTGCTGTAATAGAAGCAGTTCCAGTCGCTACCGCAGTTACTAGTCCTCCACTTGAAACCGTTGCTACTGAGGATTTATCTGTTGCCCACGACACTGTATAAGACCCAGTCGGATCAAACTCAGGGGTTAATTGATAGGTTTGACCAGCATCTAATATAACTGAATCAGGAATATTCATAACTAATGGACTCTAAGTAACAAAGATAGTTGTTTTTTCTATTACACTTCCACTAGCGTTTTTGCCATTAATTATAACAGCACTATAAATAGTTTCTCCAGTAGTATTTACTCTAAGTGCAGTACAAGTCAAAGTATTTCCACTAATAGAAACACTAGAAATATATCTAGTGTTTGCGGTAACAGCTGAATAACTAGTTACTAAAGGATTACTACAACTTAAAGTATATGTAGACTATGCTCCTGCTTTTCCATTCATCTAACTTCCCTAAAGAGTGGCTGTTATAGTTCCTATAGGATATTTTTTAATTTCATATGCGAAATCAATATTTGTTCCACTAAATTTTACATTACTATCTGTACTCAAAGGAAGGCAGCCTCTTAAGAACACATATCTCCAACTACCATTACTTCCTACTTCACTGCCATCCATTATTACATGGCCAACTTTTTTGAAACCTCCACCATAAACAACAGAAAGTCCACTAGTATAAGAAGGTCCAGATATTACACTCTAAAGCCAATAACCAGAACTATTTTTTGAAGAAGCATATACTCTAAATCCATATTGTCTTCCAGCTCTTGCTAAAAATCTATACTGACTTCCAGTAGATATCTCAAAAGAAATAATATGATATGGGGTTTCTGAAGTTCCGGCATTATTCATAATTGCATCAGTCATGAGCAATGGATAAACCAATCTATCATCTCTCTATCTGAACTGACATCTCGGCAGAGCCTATTTAACTACTCGATAAGGCCAATCCTCTGGCCAGAATAACTACTGGACAGAAGAAGATATTTGTGAAGCTTCTATGTTAGCTACCCAAGGACCACTTCCCGAACCTAATTTCAAAGAAACTATTCCTAATTGAGCATGACAGTGAATAGCCGAGGTATGATTTAAAACAGAATAAAGCCTATATTTATTACTTCCACGAACGGCCCAATTATCAAATGTTTCACACATCACACAGTTATAAAGATTGGGCCAGAAGTTTGTCATTCCTTGATAACCGTCTATCACTCCCCACTTAGTAGCTTCAGAATAACTCGGAGCCTCATCACTCTCTGAAGCATCTGGACAAACTTTATTATATTCACCTGCCCTACCTGTTACTAGAATGGCATTGAATTCATTATGAACACAGTTCTTGGCTCCACCAGAAATAAGTGGACCAACACAAGAATCAAAATGACATACTCTAAACCAGTTAGCCGAAACAGAAGAAGCATAAGAATATCCATCTCGGTCTAGTTGGATAACAGGATAAACTACCCCATCCTTTACTCCACCACAACAGTGGAATTTTAGATAATTGAAATGACTTTCAAAATCATTAGTAACTATTAGAGCAGTACCATAAATATATTTAAAAGTTAAATTAAGAAACGAGGAATAGAAACAACCAACTATGAAAATGGCCCCTTTAGATAAATATTTATCATCTCCATATAAAGCGGCTACTTCTGGTGATAATCCTGCTTTGCCACACTAGAAACAAAGATTGTCTAACTATAGGCCTCTTGATGCTACTATAGCAGGCTTAGAGCCTTTTACACCAATATGGAAAATACAGTTTTGACCATTCTTTAATGGCATACAAACTGTCTAAGGGCCACAGCCATAGAGTCTAATTCCTACTCTACCCAGACCAGTCGAAACGTAGTGTTGAAGATACCATATATCATTATTAGAGTCTTCATCTGCAAAACACCAATGGCCAGCAGGAATAAAAATATCCCTAAAATATTTTTTCCTCTTTATAAAAGTAAGAGCTTTATCTAGGTAGATTTGATTATTGACTTTCTCACCATCTTCCAGAGGACGACCACCTACCTGCCTAAGATTAACAAAACCGCCCTCTTCGATTTGCATATCTGCATAAAGAGGGCTATCCTCTGAAGCAAGATTTATTAAAGTAACATTATCTATAAGTGGAGAAGAGTAAGAATAATAACCATATTTTAATTCTACATTTTCCTAAGCATATTGATTAATTCTAGAATCTAATGAAGTTCTTATAAAATAAGTACTTCCTCCACCATCATTTGGACTATAAAAACCCTTTGTTATGGCTACATTTCCATTAGACAAAAACTGTCCTCCATAAGTAATAAGATCATTGAAGGTATTAAAATAAACAGCAGATCTTATATCAAAAGTAGGTTCTCCATCTAAAAGATCAGAAGGAACCTCTATAGTAGTTCCATTAATAGAGCCAACATTAATAGTTCCTCCAGAAGACGAAGCAGCTAATAAAGTGCCAGGAGCATTCCCTGGGTAAGTTTCACCTGGGGCATTATATTGGAGCTCTTTTTCTACACTTATTCTACCAACCTGAGAAACGTACTAATCTAATGATCTTGAAATATTATCTGAAGAAACAATCTTAGGATTTACGCACTTTAATTCTAGTTCGTTTTGCTAATTATCAAAAATTTTAAAGCTCTTCATAATCTACAAAATAATCAATTAATTTAGGAAGACCTTTTATTCTAATTTTTACTGGATAGTTCGTGTCAGTTCCACAAGGAATAGATACAACCTACCAACCTACTGTAGTTGAACAGTTAACTTGAACATTTTGCCAAGTAGTTCCCCAAGAATTATTTATTTGTTTTATATAAGAAGCGGTAAATTTACTAACACCGTTCTTATTATAGAATCTAATATTAAATCCTCGACCATTTAAGCTATATAACTCATAATAATTGGCGGCATCATTACTTCCACATATTCCATGAGCACTAACAGCGCCACTCTTATAAGAAACTCTACTAGCAAGAGCCATAGCAGCCGGAGCAATATTATCTCTTCTGTCAATAGATTGAATTAATGGCATACTAGCATCACTTAAATAAAATCCATCAACAGTAGATCTTACTGGCTGATTAAAAACAAAATAAGCACCCGGCTGAGTATCATAAATATACCAAGGACCATCACCTGAGATAGCACTAACAAAGACATTTCCTACAATGAATCCCATAGGAACATTAGTTTCATGTCCAAATAGAGCCATGGATTTATAACTTACATTGTCATATTGATTATAGCTCTTTAGGTTAGAGATACTAGCACTATGAAGAATACAAGGATTATCTGCCGAGCCTAACTTTCCATTAAATATAAACCAATGACCAATACTATGAGAATAACCTGGGTCTGAGATATTAGTACTAGTTCCAGCATGAGTTCCTTCCATCTGAAGGTCATTCATGATAAACTGAGTAATAGAGTTAGCATCAGAGCCATAACCATAGAAAACATTTCCGGAAATTACTTCGGCATTTAAGTAGTCTATGTAGAGTCCTTGAACATTATCTCCTATTCTAATAACACTACGTTTTCCTCCAACGGATCCTCCAGACTGTCTTATATTCAAATAACCAATATAAGTGTTTTTAGTATTAGAAATCTAAAGACAGTTTAGACAGAAACCAAAATAAATTCCATCAAAGTAACCGTCCTCTAAGTCTTCTAAAACTAAAGCCGTTGGGCAGGAAGAAGCAGTATACCCAGATTGAGTAGTTAAGGCACCCATCTATTTAATAGCACCAATACCATAAGGGCTTCTAGTAAAGAAGAGATTAATTATTCTAGTATTCTAGCCACTAACTTTCCAAATATAATCCTAAGTTCCACCACTTATCGGAACAATTACTGTCTTACCAGGAACAAGTGATGCCTAAGAATTATCTCCAAAAATATTGCACTCTTGAGTAATATTAGTTTTAGAAAATTGCCAAACTCCTCCAGGAATATAGAGAGAATAAATCACTCCCTCGTTGGCTATGAAATTTAAATATTTAATCAAAGCATCATGACAGTCAAAATCATTCTAGAGTTCACGACTTTTAGCACCAAATTGTCTAAAATTAAATACTCCAGAAGATGGAATCATTATTTTAGCACGATGACCGTCATTAAGGACAATAATAGTTGCATCATCTCCAGACTCTTGATTAGACACTACCATAAATTTACTATGACCTCCATCATTTATCTGATAATAACCCTTAGTCTCAAGAATTTCTCCTTCAACAAAAGATCTTGTAGAAGATTTCATAGCGGAAATTGTATTAAAAATAGTAGTTCCACTAATAACCTGTGAAGCTGACATATTTGGAACTTTAATTGCTGTTCCATTTACAGTTGCTATCGTGGTTCCTTCAGAGAATGCAGCAGTAACATTATTTATGCTATCTATTTTTTCCTCTAAGTTTAGACCATTTGAATCAAATATATTTCTAGTAGAAATAGAACTGGGATAAATTTCTTCCCCGTCCTTTAAAACTCTTAATGATTTTTTTGCCATAATTGAATTATAATTATTATTAATTGAAAAAGAAGGAGAGGATAACTCTCCTTCTTTCATTTACTCATAACTACCGAATGAGACGTTTGTTCCATAAATTAATGAACCATTTAAATAGATTCCAAAAAGAATTGTTTTAGAATCAGAGGAATCATTAATGGTGTCATCATTATTAGCATATGAGATAAATAATTTTCCACCATCTGTTTGAGCATGATGAGTATATGTGTACCATCTTTCTCCAGTACCACTATATCTATTATTTTTTGCTTTATCTCCGTATGGATATTCACTATTTGAATCAGCACCACAACCATACATAGTACAGGTTGCAGTAACTTTAATTCCTAGTGACTTAGTATAATCACTATTCGTGTATAAATACTAATTTGATTTATTATAAAAAATACGCTTTTTTACACTAAGTAATTTTTTGTATAATCCACCCTAAGTTTCAATAAAAACCATACGATGATGTTCCCAGCCTTTCATTTTTACTACAATAGTATCACCTTTAGATATTGGAAATTCGTAATGATGATTTGCTTTATAACTAGTATCACTTTTGTAGTACCAACCTTCCCAAGTACCACCACTTAATCCTGCTGCCTAATATTTACCAACAATTACATCTACTGATGTAGTACCTTCATTTTCATTAGGAACAGGTAAACTAGTATTAGAAATCTAAGGAGGAACAGGGGCACTGGAAGTGCTTTCGAGTAAAACTTCCTAAGCAAATTTAATTATATCAGCAGCCTTAGTTTTATTTGTTGTACTATTAGTCCACTTTCGACCAGTCCCAGTATAAAGCGAATCTAATTCACCACCATATTTATTCTTAAACCAGTTCTAAGCCTTTTCTTGGACAGTGGATCCACCATTGCTCATACTAGCAAATGTTCTTGTTCCACTAAATTTAGCCGTAGTTGTTCTTCCATCTGGTCTAGCAACAGTATCCCAAATTGATACGCACAAGCCATATCTAGTAGTCTCCTGAACAAAGAATGTAGATAATTCATAATCTTTTAAAATTCCATCATCATGAATTCCAAGAAGTGCCATTAGAATAGCAATAAAGCTTCCTGTTCGGTCTCGACCCTATTGACAGTGAACATAAGTAGCCTTAGAATTTAACGCAGTATTTATTACTGTTTTTAGTAATTTAGCAAACTATTTGTATCCTTCAGGCTCTGTTACTATTTTTCCGTAACTAAAAACAGAATCACTAGCAGTAGTTGCAAGATATGTAGGAGTTACTATGTGAGTTTTACTAGAAAAACCACTACCTCTAAGCTCAACCTCAGCTCCTATATTTAAATTTCCTCTGAGCTCTGCTAAATCAGAAGAAGTTGCTCCAGGGGCCATTTCTTTTTCTAGCTAACTTCCTCTTAGAAGAACACCGTATTTAATTCTCTTCTTTCCATCAGTAGTTTTCCAACCACCACAGTCTCTAACATTACAAACGCCACTGAGCTTAATCTGTCTAATCTGCCCTTCTGTTTTAAAACTTCCCGAACGAATAACTTTACTAGATGAATTGAGTACTTTATAATAATATGTTGCGCCTGGTATTAAATTATAAATAGGAGTAACTCTTCCTTTAACAGCAGTTGAATAAACAGCCTTGGTTGAATTATCAGAAGCAAAAAACTAAATGGTGGTTCCAACTTCATTAGTTCCTGTCTTTTTAGTTTTTACTAAAACAGGACTTCCATATTGTGCTTGTGTAGAAATTACAGGATATAACTAATACCAATACTTATCTGCTTCTAAATAACTTCCTTGACCACAATTATAAGCAGTATCAGTTGCCCTTGATAAATTAGTAGGGGAAAGATTAGTAGCTGGAACTGCTGGATTACTAAAAACAAATTTATGACCAGAGTCTATAATATTATTTATAAATAAATAACTATTACAATCATTTAGTAATCTTTTCTAGCCTACACCAGAAGTAACAGTAATTGGAGAAGTCGTCCACTTACTTAAAGTTAAACTCGCCGAACCAGCATAAATATACTTGTTAGCAACTAAAGTACTTGAATCAGCTTCTGTCATATTAGCGGCCCCTGATTCATATTTATTTTTATTATAAATACGAACTGCATTATTTTCTAGTTGATAATTATTATAGGCCTACTTCTTTCCCGCATATAACTTTGTTACTATGTTTTCTCCTACACAAAAAGACACCTGGCAAATATGCCCATCTTTGTTAATTGCGTATAACATAATTATTAAGTTGCGTCTTCAATTATATAAATTGTATTTGAATCTACAGAACTTAGAGTATTATATTCACTCTAAGTTCCTTTCCAAAATTTTAAAATACTATTATCTTTTTGGTTAACAACTCCAGTAATTGTGACATCAACTGGATTACCATCACCGTCTTTAAATACTATCTTTCCCATAAATATTAAATTTTAGCGTAACTGAATGTACATGATGATTGTGGTGTTCCAAGTTGGTCAGTAGCTTTAGCAAAAACGCCTAAACTACCACTACCTGTTGCTGTGAACACACACTTAAATCCTCGATCTGGGTGGAAAGAAATACTGTTCTTGAAAGCCTTTGCAGTATTAGTTGAATTACCTGCACTATAAAGTGCGGCAGTGTCATTATTACTACTTTCAATTACTACTCCATAATAACCATTATCAATTCCTATCAAATAGGTTCCTCCACCACTTGGTAGGTCAATATTATAAGAGAAGTGAGTTACACTCGACTCGCATTTAGATGCATTACTATTAGATGGGCCTTTCTTCTTAACACTTTGAGTAGAGACGGTTGGATTGAGAATATTAACATTAAACTGCTTCGTAGCTGATCCCTTAGTAAAAGTAATTACTTGAGCACCAGTCGATGAGAATGAAGTAGGAGTAAATGTATAGTCATCAATAATATCACCATCCTAATTCGTAACTACGAAATCTGCTTTTGTAAGAGTCTGACCTTTAAAGTAATAGCCATTAGTGTTGCTACTTTCTACATCTATCGTAGTAGAAACAACCTCTACTACAGTAATAGTAACTGTGGTACTCTTTCCTCCACAAGTTAATGTAAAGTTATTATCACCTACTACTAATTTAGTATTAGTTGGAGAAAGCGTGGGCGAGGAAGGATTCGATGGAGCACTTCCTGCAGACCAAGTTAAGGTATAGTTAAAATCAGTAAGAACTACTGTGTGTCCCTTTGTCGTATCACCGATATAACTTGCAGTAATACCAGTAACAGTATTTGCTTTTTGAGTAACAGTTGCATCAATAGAATCATCAATACCATTTGGAAGAGTTACTGTTAAAGTTACAGTAACGGTTCTATCAGAGATTGTTGTATTCTTACTGCCAAAAGTAACAACACCTGTCTTAGGATCTACTGTAGCTGCAGAATAACCACTCTTCTTACTATAAACTAAAGAAGCTCCTGAGGTCTTAGTAGCACCTCCCTGGATATAACTATAACTTTTAGTTGGTGCACTTGAAGAAGTGCTCGAGGAATTAACAACAGTATAAGAGAGACTATTGATGTTAAGATTATCATATACGATTTCTCCACCCTCATCACTTATTGCTGGGAGATTAGAAATTGTAACATGTCCTTTTACAGCTCCACTCTAATCAACTGCCTAAATGGTTATGTTACCTCCTGTAAAACCACTAAATAAACTTACTTTTCCAGTAATAGGATCTACATTAACCGAACCATTAATTGCTGATTGTTTAAAAGTATAAAGTTGTGTTGCAGACGCTGGAGTTAAAGTAACACTGGCTAAGCTGACAGAATTATCTGTTGGGTCAAACTGACCATAAGTAAAAGCAACACTAGTTAAATTCTCTCTAAGCTCCTATTTAGCCGGAGTCACCTGGTCTACTCTATTAACACTAAATACTTTATCTTCAATAATAATTGCGTATCCCATAATTAATTTTGAATTTCAATAGTTACACCACCAAGACGATCCTAGATAGCCGCAATATTTGCTTCGGCGGCAGATAATCTAGATAATATTCCTGCCACATCTGATGGGGCAGCAGGAGTAATAGAGGAAGACGAAGAAGAACTACTACCACTCGTATTACTAACCACATTACGGCTTGAAAAAACAGCATTCATATTTTTATCTACTACAAAAAAGCCATCTTCTTCAACTTCAATAATACTCAGACCATTATAAACATAACCAGCAGGAGTAATTGTTACTGGCTGTTGAAATTTAACCTGTGAACTAACTCTTGTTGACCTAATAACACCTAAATTGGTCTCACTAGCTGTTCCCATAGATGGAAACACCT
>Ga0326511_10003360_pt1 | contig 12866 bp, 30 predicted proteins | sample 0_2496_0518_D_FD_203701 | JGI IMG/M metagenome (GOLD analysis project Ga0326511, IMG submission 203701) | Bovine rumen microbial communities from UC Davis, California, United States - 0_2496_0518 | ecosystem: Host-associated > Mammals > Digestive system > Stomach > Rumen | place: USA... | reverse complement strand
TAGATAAACCAATGATAAGTATAGACTTTATAAGTGAAGATGAAGAAACAATATATTGTACAAAAATGTTAGAAGTAGAAGTTGATAAATACTATACTCTAACACAAAAAATAAAGGTAGGTGAATAAATATGGCATTAAGTAAAATTACATATGCTACAAAAGTAGCATTAAATCCACAACCTAGTATAGCAGAAGAAAATAAAGTAACAGATGCAAATATGAATGAAATAAAATCAGTAGTAAATAATGGAATAGACCAAGTAGATGCAAATACAACTAATATTGGAAATATAACAGGAACAATATTATGGACTAATCCTAATCCAAATAATAGTTTTTCACAACAAATAGTTACAATACCAACACTTCCTGACTATGATGAATTTGAAATATTTTATTATGATAGTACAAGCAGAAAAGCAGTATCAAGTACAAAGTTTTTAAATGGAGAAACAGTAAATATGATGACGATGTTTCAATGGAGCGACCACGGTAATATAGGAAATAGAAATATAATGTGGAATACAGATACAAAACTACAAGTAAATGATGCAGTTACAATAATAGTAAATGATGCTTTTAGTAGAACAGCAAACAATGCTTGGTGCATACCACTTTATATAGTAGGTTATAAAACTGGATTATTTAATTAATGTATAGTGAAGAAATAAAAAGGTTATTAGAAATAAGAGGTAATTTGGTTACACTTAAAGAATATATAAAGATAGTAGAGAGTCCTCAGGTGGATCATGTACTTTATAAAGATGATGAGTTCCACCTTTGGACTACTGATAATTATTATTTTAAATTAAGAATTAGAAAGGAGTAAAAAATGGAACATATTACAATAGGTCAAATAAGTACATTTTTAGCCCTTATAGTAGGTCTTTTAGGTTCAGTGAAGTATTTATCTAATGAATTAAAAAAACAAGTAGAAAAGACCTTAAAACCTATAAATGACAATATTAAAGAGTTAGATGTTTCTCAATGTAAAAATTATCTAGTTAGATATTTAAAAGATGTCGAACAAGACAATAAATTAGATGAAGTAGAAATTGAGAGAGCATATGAAATATACGATCATTACACCAATGATTTAAAACAAAATTCCTATATACATAAAAGATGGGAAGAATTGGAGGATAAAAATGAAAGAAAAAATCGCTAAATTAATAGATTTAAAGTCTATCGTAACAATTATTATTACAGGTGGATTAATATATGGATTTATCGTAGGTAAGATAACTTCAGAACAATTTATGACAATAGCAACAATGATATTTACTTTCTATTTTGCAAGTAAAACAAAAGGAGATGATACTAATGTTAACAGTTAAACAAAGACAATTAGGTTTAAGAACTTATTTTTACTACTATACAGGTGCAATAGATGGTATAGAAGGTGCTGGAACTAAGAAAGCATATAGAAACTTCCAAAAAAACAATGGTTTAGTTGCAGATGGTATCTATGGAAAAAATACTGAGGCACAACTTATGTTAGTTACTAGAAATTGCCAAACAATGCTTAATAATCGTGGAGCTTCTATTGCAGTAGATGGTATAGTTGGAGATGCTACTATTAATGCAATAAAAAATTTCCAAAGAGCCAATGGTTTAAGTGTTGATGGAATTATAGGAGATGCAACATTTAGAACATTAACAGGATCACCTCAACCTCAACCAAGTCATTATACTTGTAAATATTTTAAAGATAGTGAATTTGCTTGTCCATGTTGTGGTAAAAATATAGAAAAAGATGGAATCAAACGTATAGCAGATGAAATAAGAGAACATTTTGGAAAACCTGCAATAATTACAAGTGGAACAAGATGTGCAAAACATAATAAAGCAGTTGGTGGTGTTGCTAATTCTTGGCATTTATATGGAAATGCTATTGATATTGCTATTCCTGGTGTATCTTGGCAAACATTACTTGCTTATACAAGACAAATAGTAAATCGTGGAAGTGCAAGATATACTTATGGAGGAACTAAACAAATGGGAAATGCAGTTCATATAGACACTGGTGGTAAAGAATAAAAAAAAGGACTATTTAAGTCCTTTTTCTATTTCATCAAATTCATTGAATATACGTTTAATAGATTTTTCTGAATAACCTACAATGTTGCCTATTTCCCAGTAGTAACGTTTTCTACCATGTTCTTTAATAAAGTCAGGATCTTCTCTTAATTGATATACCCTATCTTTAATACCATTTAATCCTACTAAACGATTATTTTCTGATTCAATATAATGTTCAATAGCTTTTTTTTCTTTAACTAAAAGCCTAATTTCATTTTTTACGTGTATTAAACGTTCTTTTTCTGATTCAATAGTTCTTTCCATTATTTCCTCCTTATAGGTTTACCAGCCTTTAATAATATTAATTCATCACTGACTCTAATATACTTTTGAGAAAGTTCTTTATATTTTAGTTCCCATTCCTTTATTTCTCTTTTCAACGTTCTTATTTCCTTTTCGTATTCTTTTTCCATATAATTCCTCCATATCACACATAACATTTATACAATTAATCAAATAGAATAATAATATTCCTGTTCCTATTATGTTAATTATTATTAGTATTTTCATTCTATTTCCTCCAATAATTCTAAAATATTTTCATTATCATTTTCAGCATAAGAAAATTCAATTTTACCATAATCTCTTTCCATTTCGTTATAGTATTGTAATCTATTATTGCAATATTCTTTTATCTTATCTAATACTTCTTTTTGCTTATTATATTTATATTCTAATTCTTTATAAGTAGGTTTATTATCTTCTCTGACTATAAATGATATATTTTTATCTAAATTATCATAAGTTATTCTACAACCTAATATAGTTCTATAATTAGTTAGTTTTTCTTTTGCTTCTATCAAATTATTATTTAATACTACTTCAAATCTATCTGCCAATGTATGTATTCTTAATTTATCTATTGCTTCTTGTATATTATTAAATAAATTATTATCTTCTTCAATATCTTCTATATTTATATTAAATTGTTTTAATTCTTCACTCATATTATTTACTCCTTTACTTTCTCTACTAAATCTATTCCTAACACTTCATAACTTTCTTTAAAATATTCTTCAACGAATTTTCTTTGTTGTGGGAGTATTAAATCAAGTTCTTTTTCAGTATCGTGTTTATAACTACCATAAGGGCAACCCATACAACCTGTTCTACAAATATGATTATATACTTCTGGAATTTCTATATTATATTGTTTATATATCTTATCTAATAATTCATCACTTAAATCGTGTATTGGTGTAAATTTACCATCTTTTGTAAAACAAGAGTGATATTTGCTTTTTCTTAAAGCACTTTCGCTACCTCTTACTCCTAATATTGGTTTTAATCCAGTTTCTTTTTCAAATTTTCTTGCAGGTTCTTTTTTAAGCATTTTACAACATTTAGGGCTAACTTTATGTAATGTTCCATCTAATAGTTTTGTTTTGGCAGTTTTGTTTAATTTATATTTAGTCCAGTCTCTACCACTACTATCAACACCATATATTCTTTCCATAGTTGATTTTGCTCTGCTTCCTCTTTGATATCTATCAATAATATCATCTTGCATTTTGCTAAAGCAAGGAATACCATATTTTGCTTTTATTTCCATTGGCTTCATTTTTGGGTATAACACTATATCACAATTTTTTAATATTCTTTTTAATATTTCGTGATGTTCCATATATGTATTTATACCCACTATTTTTATATCATCTCTTTTTAAATATTCTTTGATAAACCAATAAAGAAAATGACTATCTTTTCCACCAGAATAAGATAGATAATATGTGTTAGGTTTAATCTTATCAAACTTTGATTTTAAATCTATTAAATATAATTCAACATCTTCAAACATATTACTTATTATCTCCTTTTAATATTTCTAATAATTCTTCTAAAAAATTTTCATTTCCTTCACAAGTATATTCTCCTGTTATTTTGTTTATTTCACAACTACCTTCTTCTATAAAATGTTGTCCTATATATTCTATTGCTAATTGACATCTTTTTTTATAAGTCATACCTTTCCAACCTTTATTTAATCCTAATTTCCTTGCTTCCATATTATTATGTGAATAAGAACACCATTCTAGATTTTCTACACAATTGTTTTCTTTATTTCCATCAATGTGATTAACACATTTATAATTGTTAGGATTTTTTAAAAATGCTTCTGCTACTAATCTGTGTACTCTTTTTGGAATAGACTTATATCTAAAAGATAATTGAACTTGTTTATATCCGGCATTGTTTTTAAATTGTTTTAATATTTTGCCTTTATATATATGATTATATTTCTTATTAAAATTGTTTTTTTGAATACAATATCTATCTATACTTCTAACATTACCTAAATTAGATACTTCATAACTACCTTCGAAACCAACAACTGATTTCCATATCTCTTTTATATCATTTTCTTCTGCTCTTTTATATAATCTTTTTTGTTCTTCATGTATATCACTCATTGTTTTCACCTTCTAACATATCTAACATATTACCTTGATATAATTTATAATTTTCATTTTCACTATATAATTTCATTTTGCCTCCAAATTTTATGTATACCAAACTCGCAAAATCACCAAACTCGTATACTGTATGAATATAAGGTTGTTATCTATTTATATGAAAAAAGTATCAATAATGTTTTTATAATAAAGTCTTACTATTTTGATTTTGCTTTTAAATTTTATTAATCTATTTTTTTAATTCCAGGATCTATATTATATTTTTCTTCAAAATCCTGTTCGAATATTTTATATTGAAACTCTAATGTTTCTATTCTCTTTTTATATTCTTTTAATTTATTAGCAAATACTATAAATCCAATTAGTACTGCTATCATTGCTATACTTACTGCTATATTACTTATAAATTGCCAATTAATTTTCTTCATTGTTATCCTCCACTCTGATTATTAAATAACCATTACCTTTATTTCTTTCTTTCCATTTCTTAGTTGCATAAAAATCTATTGTTCTAACTTTTACGTTTAAATATTCTGCAAGTTCTTCTCTAGTTCCATCAGTAATCCATTTATCACCTTTATATAAGGCATATATTTTTCTTTTTCTCATTCTTTTTCCTCTATTTCTAAAATTACTTTAGTTTCACTTCCATACTCAAAACTATCAGTAAAAGCATATACATAATTCCTATTGTCATCTTTTAATTTGCCATATTTCACCATTGTATCTAAGATAAATTTTTTACTAAATGCAATATTATCTAAATCACGTTTTTTATTACCCTCTACCCAAGTAAAATGTATCTTAATAGGTTTTTCATACTTAGGCATTTTAATTAAAAAATAATGTATTTGTTCTTCGATATCTTTTTTATATTTACTTGCTAAAAATTTGTTAGTTCTGCATACTCTAATATAATCATTGAGGCTTGGAAGCTTCATATTAATTTCATATTTCATATTCTTATCCTATAAACTGAAACTGTCTTACCTGTATAAGTACATTTTTTCTTTTCAGTAGGTTCTACTATACCTTTAATTGATAATTCAGTTAATCTTGGTGCTGTAAAATTTCTTTCATCTGATGGAATATAACCTTTTTTATACATTTCTACTGCTATTTCTTTAGCTGTCATTTCTTTATCACTTAAACATTCTAATATTTGAGAATATCTTAAGTTTTTATCAACTTTTTCATAAGATTCACTTCTTGTTTCATAAGTAATCATATTATCAACTCCTTTGTCCCCATTCTCTTTGTATTTGAGATTCTAATATTCTTATTTGTAATTTCAATGTATTTATTTTTTCTTGACAAGTAGAATACATTGTTTCTGCTATATCTCTTTTAAACCTTTTTTCAGCTACTTCAGGAACTCCATATATTATTTGATTTATAAGAGTTACAGGCATATTCTTTTCACTTCTTAACTTTAATGCTTCTTGTCTTAAGCATATTTTGTAGTCTTTTTCAGTAGTTGCTAATTTCATACCATAGTCAGCAAGTTGTTTTATACAAGCAGTTAATTCATTTTGTTTTTCAAAAATTTCATTTATATAGTCCATAATTACCTCCTAAAAAGGCATATCCTCATCAAATTCTAGTGCATCTCCAAAATCTGCATATACTTGAGTATTATCTTTTGACTCTTTTTTAGGCTCATTTAAGACATTTTTATCTTCAATAGTAGAATTAGTCGATTTTGATAAAAACTCTATATTTTGTCCTATAAAACTATATTCATAGTGCTTGTTTCCTTTAGCATCTTCGTAATTATTGTTTCTAATAGTTCCTGTTATTGCTAATTGAGAACCTTTAGTACAATATTTAGAAACATTTTCTGCTTGTACTCCAAATACTTTAATTGTTAGAAAAGTTGTATCATCTTTTCCATTTCTTATTGCTAAATTTATTTTTGTTGCTGATTTACCTGTTTTTGTTTGTTCTAAAACTATGTCTTTGCTTATTTTCCCTATAACGTTAAATGTATTCATAATCTATTCTCCCTTCTTTTGCATTGCTTTTACACATTTTTCTAATTGTTCTGTTGTCATATCTCCTAGAGATTCAACTTTAAATTTTTCTTTGACTTTTTCTAAATCAATATTTTTTTCAATACTTAGTCCTTGTATTTCATCAATTAGTCCTAATCTTAAGTCTTGTTCATCAATACTTGGTTCTTTATAACCTGTTGCTAGTTCTATTAATTTTTTCATTCTAGGATTAGTACTATTTCCAAGCATCCATTCTAAATAGTCTTTTGGTAGTTCAGTAAGTTTTTTACCTTTATGCTTACCAAAATCTAATACATAATTATCTGCTTCTTCTTTAGTAGGTTCTTGAGTAAGACTAGCTCCATCATCATCCTCAGTAGCAAGTCCTAAAGCCATTAGTAAAGAGTATCTTCTACAATATGTTAAACTTGATCCATATTCCTGTACTGGATTTTTAATACCACTAAGAACAGCCTCTACTATTTGGCAACCTCTATGCTTAGTTGTTTCTCCATTTTGTACTAAATAAGTGATTATGTAGTCCTTTAAATTTATTTCACTTGTTTCAACTTCTTGATAATATCTGATGCCATTATCTTCACAATATTTGTTAATATCTGCTAGTTCAGTATATTTATATCCATACCCCTCTGTTTTCTTTGCTATTGTACTTTTCATTTCTTTTCCTCCATTGCTTTTATAAATTCATCGTAGAATTTCCATTTTTTATATTTCTTATCTTGTTCTTCCCTTTTTTTATCCATGTTTTGCCATTTATATTTAAAACTTAAATTTCTCATTCCTTTTGATTCTTCATATAGTTTTTGCCTTTCAATTAATAATTCTCTCATTCTATGTCCTCTATAAAAACTTCTTCATCTCCTGCAAAATCAAATATATAGTTCTTTGCAGTGTTGTTATACATTGAATAATTTTTTTCTATCCATTCTTTGATATCTATTCTATTTTCTAAATCTCCAGGAACTTGTATACTTTTTTTAACTGTAAATACTACTTGTTTTTCTACTAACTCTACTTCTTCTGGTTCTGGTGGTATAAGTCTTTGATTTTCTAAATATTCAAAATCCATTATTTACTCACCTTCTTTAATTCTTCAGTAAGTTCTTCTATTATTGCCTTACTTTCTTTTTCATACTCTTTAAATTTTTTATGTTCATTTTTCCATTTTGTTTTATAACTATCTTTTTTTAGTTCTTCTATTAAGTAGTTTTGTTCTACTTGTGCTAATGCTAATGTTTGGACTACTTTATCTATTCTTCTTATGTCTTTTATTAATCCTTTTTTAGCTTCTATACTTACTTTGATATATTTAATAAATAAATTTTCCTTTTTCATTCTTTTACTCCTTCTAAATAGTGTTTTATATTTCTTTTTAATCTAGGATCATCAGTTTCATTTAATACTTTTTTAGACATTGCTATATGATAAGTATTAAGTTCTTCATCTGACATTCTTTTATATTTTTCTAAATCTATTTCCTGATTTAAGTACTTTCGTGCATTGTATTGAATAAAATAAATCTTATGGCATCTGTTTCTATGTGAATCATAATCCTCAAGTTTAAAATATCCTTTACATAAATCACATTCTATTTTTATTCCTTTAAGTTTTTCTTTGTCTTTAGTTGTATAAAGTCCATTAAGTAAATAATATTTTTTAGGTGGTATATTTTGAAAGTTAGATTTCATATGTTCTATAAGTTTATTATTTACATCTTCAAAGTCATAGTTTTTTAAATCTTTTTGCCAGTCATTAGCTATTGCTTCATCTTCTACAAAGTGTGTTTGATAACTTATATCTATTGTTTGTAATATTGTTTTTATTTCTTGTTTAGTCATTTTCATCGCCCCATATCTTATTTATTTTTTCTTCCTTAGTTTCAAATTCATCCTCCCACCTTTTTTGATTAAGCCATGTTGTTGGATGAGGGATGTACTCAGGATCTTTCCATATCTTTTTAAATCTATTTAATTGTTCCATTATTAAGTTAAAAGTTTTTTCATCAGGTTTATGTTTATCAAACCATTCTTCAACTTTAGCTTTTTTAATATGTCTAGGATATGCTTTATAAAACATTTCAAATCTTTCTTTATATATTTCTTTATTTTCAGTATTTGATTTTTTAGTATTTTCTTTATTAGTATTTAATTGTGTATAATTTTCCATATCTGGATTTTCGATATCTTGATTATCCATATCTGGATTTTTAGGATATGGTAAATTGTTATATAAATATTTAGGGATTTCATATATATCGTATTTCCAATCTATAAATCTTCCTTTATCATCTCTTTCTTGATTTCTTTCGAGATATTCATATTTTTCTAAATTATTTAATATTCCATTTATTGTATCTTTAGACTCTTTACATATCTTTTCTAAACCACTTACTGAAAAATCCCAATTATCTGGTAGACTTAATAAAACTAAAAGCATTCCTTTATCTTTAAGTTTTAAATTTTTATCTTTAATAAGATAATTATTAATCATTGTGTAATCATTCTTTTTATGAACTCTATATATTGCCATCTTCCCCTCCTGTTCTTACCCCTGTTGACTTTTTATCTCATTTTGTTATAATTAAAATGAAATTTATTTTTCAATTTGAATTACTTGTTGCGCAGGTAGTTCTTTTTTTTGGTCTAATTTTTCAGCTCTATACATCATTGCTATCATTCCAAATAAGCAAAATACTATAAAACATATTCCTACTATTTTTTCTTCTTTTTTCATATTCATCACCTCCTTTATATTCCTAACATTTCATTAACTATCTTTACTAATGCTACTTTTGGTCTAGTAGTTGGTATAAGATAGTTTTTTTCTTCCATAATCTTTCTTGCTTGATTAATATATTTAATTGCATTGTCATAAGTAAGATTAGGAACTATATTTTGTAAATCCTTTGCAGTGTAGTAATTCTTATTCATTTTCTTATTTCCTCCATATCACTTTGAGTGAACTACAATGGCATAAAAAAGTCATTGATATTGCATCCAATAATATTAGCTACTTTATTTAAGTAATCTATTGAATATTTATTTGGATGATTCACTATTTTTATAAGTGTTCTCTTTGTTATTCCTAATTTATCTGATAATTCTTCTCTACTCATATCATGTCTTTTAAGTTGTGCTTTTATGTTATTAGAAATTTGCTTTTCATTTGTTTCCATTCTTTTACCTCCTCTATTGATAATTTGAGTATATCACTTATAGTGAACTGTGTCAATATAAAAATCACTATTAGTGAAAAAAATATTGTATTTTACATATTTTGTGTTAAACTTAAATAAAGGTGATAATATGGAAAGTATGTTTTCAAAGAACATAAAATATCTTATAAATAGTGGGAAAATAGATGTTAAGACTATTTTAAAAATTACTAATCATAACAGTAAAAGTTTAGTGTCAATGTGGAGGTCTGGAGAAAGATATATTATTACAGAAGATGCTGTAAAATTATCTAACTATTTAGGTATAACTGTTGATGATCTTCTGAATAAAGATTTAAGGAATGTATTAACTGAAAATAATGAAGTAGAACTATTATTTAGTAAATATAAAGATATTCTTACAGATGATGATAAAGAAACTATTAAATTTATAATTGAAAAAAGAAAAAAAGATATAGATAAACAATGAATATAAAAAGTTTACTTAAAAATGAAATAACTCAGGAAGAATTATTAAATTACTATAATGCTACTATTACTTATGAGGATCTTCCTGAAGGCATTAATGGTTTTTTATTTAGTTATAAGAATATTTACAATATATTTATAAATAAAGCATTAAGTTATTACATGAAGAAAAAAACAATATTACATGAACTTGCTCATATTGAATTAAATCAATTAAATCAGATAGATAAAGATATGTTTGAATTTAAAATAAATAAATATGAGGATGAAGCTGATTTATATTTAAAATCTATTTTAATGGAGGTATAAAATGGGATTATTTAGTAAAGGATTAAGTCAAAAAGATAAATATTTAGCTCAAGCAAATTCTGCTATTAATTTAATGAATTTTTATAATAAAGAGTTAGAAGGAAATATAAGTATAGAACAATGCACTAACATGATAAGTGCATTAACAGTTGTATTTGAAGAATTATATAAAATAACTCCATTTATAAAAAATGAATTTGATATTCAACCTGATAACATAGAAGATTTTAAAAAATTATATGGAAATAAACTACGTTCTATTGTTTATGATAAAAAGCAAGAAATATTAGAAAAATATAATAAAACAGGTCAACTTAGATATTATAGTCAATTAGTTAATCTTAATGATGAAATAATAAATGCAAAAAAATTATTTCCTGAATTTGTAGAATATCTTGATAATGATGATTTAGAAAAAATAATTTCAGAGGGTGAAAAATAATGTCAGTATATAAAGGATCACCTACTAAAGATGGAAGATGCTACTATTTTAGAAAGTCTAAAAATGGAAAGCAGTTTACATCTAAAAAATATTTAACAAAAGAAGAATGTGAAAAAGCAGAAAGCAAGTTTATATTAAAAAATGAAAATTCAATTAATAAAAGATTCGACTTAGTATCTGAAGAATATTTTGAAAATTTATATAAAATAAAAAAAGAAAGTACTGTATACTCTTATAAAAGTGTCTATGACTTACATATATACCCTTATTTCAAGAGTTCTTACATAAATAGTATAAATATTCAAGATATAAGGAAATGGGCTGAAACAATAGAAAAAAAGGGGCTTTCAATTAGATATTTGAATAAAGCATATGATATTTTAAAAACTATATTTGATTTTGGTATGAAAAACTATGGATTAAATGAGAATCCAGTTCAAATCTTTGGTAGATTTCAAATTAAACAAGATAAAGTTATCAAAGATGAAGATAAAATCAGATATATTACATTAGAAGAATTTAATAAATTCATAAGTGTTATTCAAGATGATCTATGGAAAGCATTTTTTTATACTCTTTATTATACAGGTATGAGAAAGTCTGAAATACAAGCTCTTACTTGGAATGATATAGACTTTAATAATAGTGAAATAATAGTTAATAAAATAATATCAGTTAAAACAAAAGAAAAATTTAAAATAACTTCTACTAAAAATAATCTTAATCGTAGAATAAAAATGAGTAAAACATTAAAAGATATTTTATTTGAATATAAAAAGACTAAACAAGTATATAAAGATTTTTCAAATAATTGGTATGTATTTGGAGATATTAGATTCTTACCTCAAACAACAATAGATAGAAAAAAACACCAATTCTTTTTGGAATCTGGTGTTAATGAGATAACTATACATGAATTTAGACATTCTCATGTATCACTATTAATAAATGAATATATTAAATCAGGTCAAACTGATACAACTAAATTTTATATAATGATGTCAAATCGTATGGGACATACAATAGATGTTATGCAAAAAACATATCAACATTTATTTCCAACAGTACAAGATGAAATCATTGATTTATTAGATAATTTATAGTAAACTAGATGTGAAACTAGATGTAAAAAAATAAAAACCCTTATTTTATAAGGGTAATTAACAATATGGTGGAGCTTAGGGGAAAATAATTTGAATACCTACTCAACCTTAAAAACCTTATAAAACAAGGAAATTACACCTAGTCATATCTACTCAAAAGAGGTATTTTTACCTCAAACTAGATGTAGAATGGATGTGAAAATATGAAAAATAAAAGTTCAAAATTAGCAAAATTAGAAAGAAGCAGATGGTCTTTATTTACTGAAGATTTAGATACTTGTATTTTATGTGGTATGTCTGCTACGGATCTTAATGAAATTTTTAGAGGAAGAAATAGACAAAATTCTATGAAGTATGGTGGAGTAATTCCAGTCTGCCGTAGGTGCCATGTAAAAATAACTGATAATGCAGAACTAGAGAATAAATGGAAAAAGAAATGTCAAAAAGCAATGATGAAATTTTACAATATGACTGAAGAAGAATTTATAGAAATATTTAAACGTAATTATTTATAAAATTTGTCCCCTCATTGTCCCTTTACTTTTTATATAATAAAATCGTAAATTGAAAATATTACAAACCTCCAAAATTCTTTGTAGTAATTCTTATTCATTTTACGTGTTGCACTTGTCTATCAGGATAAGTGCCTTTTTTATGGGAGAAGCCAATAGGCAGAGGAACTAGGAAAGATACTTTAGTGCTAGTAGAGGGTTAAGCTGTATCTTTAAAAAGGGTGATGGTTATGAGTAATATATTGCAACTTATGATTCGTATCTGGGACATGAATACTATGGACTGGATGGGATATGACAACTTAGAAAGATATTCGTTTCATCATTTAACTAAAAAATGTGAT
>Ga0326511_10003359_pt1 | contig 12867 bp, 17 predicted proteins | sample 0_2496_0518_D_FD_203701 | JGI IMG/M metagenome (GOLD analysis project Ga0326511, IMG submission 203701) | Bovine rumen microbial communities from UC Davis, California, United States - 0_2496_0518 | ecosystem: Host-associated > Mammals > Digestive system > Stomach > Rumen | place: USA... | reverse complement strand
AGAGCAGTTCTTTAAGTATGTAGATGATCAATATGAGGATTATTTGAAGGAATTTGATCCCATAGATCTCAACAATAACTTCTATTTTATGAGAAAGTTAGTATTGAATTATCTTCTCTTTAAGAAGTATTCTAAAGTATTAACTACTTATATTGGAACTGTTGTTGATGGTGAGCCAAAGGGAATGTTTCTTCAGACAGATAAGTGGGTAATTGAAGATCCTGCTACACACCTTGTTATTAGAGAGGCAGCTCCAGATGAACCGGGGGCTATTTGTAAGATGTTTGCTAAATTCCAGTGTATGGAAAAATCATCTAAGAGATGGTCTAGCGGATATCATACAATTGTGTCCCACTCTGATATAAAATCTACTATATTATCTTATCCTGGTTGTCTTTTATCTTACTTTGATATATCTTCTGCTGAGGTAAGATTTGCCTATTATAATAGTAATATTATAATGAAAGCGAGCAAATACGGTGAAGTCTGTGATGATAATACCGTGCTAACTTAATAAATTACGAAAGGTTATTAAGTAGTGTAGAGCGTAGAGAGTGAATAAATATAATCTCTCCAAGAGTGTTCGCTTACCAAAATTTTGGTAAAAAATGTACGCCGAACTAATAAGAATTTAGAATTATTAGAATATTAGAATAAAAAGTCTAATAGATAACATTATTGAAAATCAGCAGGTTTTCAAAGTCAAGATCCAGACCTAATTGATAAGTTTGTAAATGGAATCGATATTTATATTTACACAGCTAAGTTATATTTAGGTGAGGATGGCTGGAATAATCTTCCAGACAAAGAGAAAAAGACATGGAGAAAGAGATTTAAAACGATTTTCTTAGGAATTCTTTATGGCTTGGGTAAGAATTCATTAGCTGAAAGATTGAATTGTTCTGTTGATGAAGCAGAAAAAATTATCGAATCAGTCTATAATGCATTTCCAAAACTTAGAGAATACGTTAAGAAGCAGCAGGAATATCCATTTACTCATGATGGCTGTATTAATACTTTCTTTGGTGATAGACTTCAAGTCGACGAGTGGAAGTATTATAAAGAGGCCAAAACTGAAGGAGAAAGAAGAAAACAAAGATCTAGAATTGAGAGACTTGGTGTGAATCTTCCTATTCAAGGAGGAACTTCGACAGCGATGTCATCAGGCTTCTTTAATGATCTTCGAGTTGCTAAAGAAGAAGGGTGGAATTTAACATCTTTCATCACAGTGCATTAGTGATTTGGTGCACTATAAACCTACTTAATTGCTGGAAACACTCGCTAGGTTATTGATACTAACTGATTTAGTCACAGTAGTAAAAATTCAATAAATAGAGTCAATCAGCAGTAAATTGCAAAATAATTTAAAGAAAATATTATGTTAATGTTTAAATTTAAAGAATTAATAAATGGTATAGAAAATTTACCAAAAGAATTATTGAATTATGATTCAGTTGTTTATAGAATTCATAATATAGAAACAAATTAGAATTATATAGGAACTGCTAAGTACGGAATGCCCAATAGATTATATGATGGATTTCATGGACATGTAAATTAGTATAAAGCAGATAATAAATTTAAGCTTAGAGGAATGTATCATTAGATGAAATTGAATATAGATAATTTTGAATTATATATAGAGGAAGAAACTTCTCCAGAAAATTATGACTGGATTCTTTAGAGGGAAACAGAATTAATTTTAAAATATGATTCAGTATTATTTGGATATAACGTTAGCATTGATGGTAAACCGGGCTGGAAAGAGGACACTGTGTGTGTAAATGATGGTATTTATGATTTATACATATATCAAAAAGACGTAGAGCGATTTTGTCAAAATGGATGGAAGTTAGGTTCTTGTAAGCATAATTTTTTAAAAGGATTTATATGGATTAATGATGGTAAAGTAGGAAAAATGATTAATCCAAAAGAATTAGATGATTATAAAAAATAGGGTTTTAAACTTGGTAGTATAGTTTCACCAAATAAAGATAAAATTTGGGTTAATAATGGTAAAAGGTCTAAATTAATCGATAAAGATAAATTTTAGACACCAGAGTTAAAAGACTATGTAAACTTAGGAAGGGTAGAGTACCCAAACCCTAATAAAAGAAAACCTGCTAAAACTAGATTAGTTAATAATGGTTTAACTGAATTAAGAGTTTTAGCAGAAAATTTGGATTCTTTCTTAAAGAATAATCCAGAATATAAATTAGGACGTATAAAATAAAAATATAAGGTGACTACTTATATTTATTGCAATTTATTCAACGACTATCGAAAAGCATAGAAATATGAACTTAGTAGAGTAGAGTATAAACGATTGATACTCGAAAAAGTAGGCATTAGATAAAATCTAATGAAGATATAGTCTAGTCTATAATGAGAATTATAGCAGAGATAAAATCTCGGCATAAGAGTAGTGAACTTATGTAAATATAACGGATTCAAATACTTGTAACTTCCCAGCTGAAAAGTTATGGGAAATTAGAAAGTTTTATGATAAGAACTTTACTGATTTCTGTTATAAAATGACAGGAATTAAGTTATTGTTCGATATTGAAATTGGAGCAACTTATCAGGACTCTTGTTCAGCTACCCAAATATCAGATGATATAGTTGAATTAAAGGGAAATGCTAGATCAATTCTTATGATCTTTGATAGATTAAATGAGGCAGGTGTTAAGTATCAAATTGATACTGAAATATCAGAAATAAAGCCAGATTTTGTTACTAATTCAATGTCTAGATTTATTCAAGAAAAAGGATGTAGTTTTGTAATGGATAAATCTAAATATAAAGTAAAAGTGAAAAAAATAATTGGAGGCGCGTAAGCGCCTCCTTTTTCATTCAGATTCTTTCTTCTCCTCCGCGTGATACGAAGTCACGCGAAGCGAGAAAAATGACATTACAGCGGCAACGCCAAGCATTACGCCGCTGCCAATCTTAAAGCTGTCCCAGAATCCGGGATAGCCCTTTTTGTTGTTTTCGTCCATGTCATATATAAGGCTTTGGAGGGATAAGTTGAAAAAAAAAGAACGGGGCCTACGGCCCCTAAAATTTATTTATATTGTTTTTCCTGATAAGCTAGGCCTCCTTGGTGCCATTTCTTCCAGGATATTTCTTTTGTCGGGATAATTCCCGTTTTCTTGCCAATGGCAATAGTGAGTAAGGCTGCAGCGCCTACTCCTAGGGTTTTCCAAAAACCCTTTTTAAAAGCTCTCATTGACTCTGAGGGCTTCTTTTCTACTTTTTTCTTTTCTTCTTCCATATTCAATAATAAGGCTTTAGAGGGTTAACTTACCAGTCCCAGTCGTCATCCTCTTCAACTATATATTTCCTTTTGTCGTTATAATTAATGTTGATGTTACCACCACTAAGTACAACGAAAATAAACATTAAAGCCACGGCACAAAGTCCTCCAGCTAAAAAACCATTGTTAAAACTTTTCTTTTCCATAATTTTGTTTTTGTTTTGTTCATAGATTAGAATTTGAAGTGAAATAAAAAAGGAGCCATTAATGGCTCCTTAGTTTTATATTTTTTGCAAGTTCCATTTCTTCTGGTGACCACTTGCAAAGAATAATTAAATCGTCATAAGTGACAATTCCATTGATACCTATTGAGATATTAGGCTCGCAGCCATCCACTATAGACGTCTTTAATTTATAAAGCTCATCTGAGAGCATTAAGACATCAGGCAATGGAACCATTACTTTTATTTTAAGAACTATATAGTTCTCTTCTAACCTAATTAAATTTAGGTTATCAATAAATAGCGAAGGGAAAAGCGCCTTAAGTTTAACCTTTACAAAGGCTCGAACTTTTTTAGCGTCGTCATCCTTTCTTAAATATTTAGAAAAATCTGGTTTTCTAAATTCAGAAATCTTTTTGTAAGATCCATTTTTTATGGACTCACATATTCCTTCCTTTCTCCAGTTAAGAATATATCTGTCGCAGCTACATTTCGTAATACCAAGATTTTTTGCTGCGTTCATTGCCTCTTGCCTAGTAAAAGATTCTGGCAGAGCTTTAAATAATTCTTCTTCTTTCATATCATTAATTAGGCTTTAAAGTGAAAAAATAAAGGACCTCACTGGTCCTTTAAAATTATTTCTCGTATTCTTAACCAATCTACTACAGGTTTTCCACTATTTGTCAGAGTTAGTGGTGTTCCACAGGCTTGGTCGTCGATATAAATATCGGCGTATACTTTTCTAGATGCACTCCACTTCCACTGGGTCGGATTTTTATTAACTCCCCAAAGAATAATTCCATTATTATTACAATAATCCATGGCTTCTTGTAGACAGGATTTTGAAAATAAGGAACACTCTTTACATTTCCCAGTTTTTGGGTCATAACAATGATCATCATCCCTCATAGTAAGAAGGATTATCTTATGACCTCTTTCTTGAAGCTCTTTGATTACTTCAATTGCATGTGGGGCTGGTTCACCTACTTTTGGGAACTCATTAGTTACAATAGTTCCGTCAAAATCAATTGAGATTATCATTTTCTATTTTTGTTAATATTTGATCTAATTTTTCTTTTACTTCTTGACTTCCCCAACCGTGTTTTAATATATCAAGTTTATTTGAGGAAGTTGTTTCTTTCATTTTTTCATTGAGAATATTTTTCAATTCTTCCCAATCTTTTTTATAGAATTTCTCAGTATCTTCATACTTAATTCCATTTTTTAACCCAGGATTGATCATTTCTACCGAGCCATCTTTTTTTATTTTAGGGCCCGGAAGAACGCTGAAGTGCTTTAAAAGAACGTCTTTTACTTCTTCCTGAATTATTTTATAGCTTTCTAGAAAATCTTCTTTCATAATCTAGTAGAAATTCTTCCTCTTGTTAAGTCATACGGACTCATTTCAACAATAACTTTGTCACCTGGCCCAACTTTTATGTAATTCTTTCTCATTTTTCCAGAAAGAGTTGCTTTTATTTGTTGGCCAGTATTATCTAAAGTAACTTTGAAATTAATTCCTCCGGTAGCTTCATCAACTTTTCCTTTTACCGTTATTAAATCTTTTTTACTCATTATTTTTCTGTAAATTCAATAGTTATTTCTATAAAAGGATCTTTTATAAGACTCTCTTTTATATGTTCTGGAATACATTCTTTTCCACCATAATAGTTAATAATGTCAAACAAATCGATTTTTATAATATTTTTATTGAAAGGTGTTTTAACAGTTCCTAAGTTAAGCACTTTGTATGTATTGCAGAATGGGTGATGTTTCGAACTAGAGTTTTCGAAAATTTCTGTAAGTATGTTTTTTATACAATCATCATATTTAATATTTTTAATATTCTCTTTAACAGTGTCTTTTTTATCTACTACTATATGAGAGATTCCATTACCCAGTGAATCATATTTACCAGCATTTAGATAGTAATATATGTGTTCAATTACACTATCTAGGTCTTTTTTATATGTTGGAAGTTCTTTTAGGAACTTCTTTGTTATATCAAGAGACAGATCTACAATGTTGATTGAATAAAATGATAGTAAGGTTTTTGCAAACTGTTGATAGTAACCATTATTTCCAAAAACTGTGATCGAAGTATAATTATAGCTACTATTATTTCGCATGAACAATACACTTCTGTATAATTCTGCTACGTTAGCCTCCTTTGTGTTACCTCTCCTTCCCACAATAGGAACTATTTGAGTAACTCTTTTAATATTATATTCAAAGATTTCTTTTAATTTTTCTGTTATCTCGGGGTCTTCTGTTAGAATATTTCTATTTCCGCAATATGCAAAAATTGAATAAAGTTCCTCAATATTATTATAATAAACTGGGGAATTATACTGAGGAAGATCCTGAGTCTTGTTTAATTTCATGTAGTTATCAATACACTTCTTCAGTATTTCATTAGTTTGAATTTGGGGAATGTCATCTTTAAGAGTTTCTCCAGCATCTACTAATGGAGGTAGCTTCTTTATTGCAAAGACATAGTCATTCTCATTATGATCAATGATACTAAAGCCCCTTGATTGAAGCATTTCTAACATTGATATGTTTCCCATTCTTTTTGAATAGAGTACATCTGATATGTTTTTACAACTCGTATCAATATCAAAAGTAAATAAATGAACTTTATCAGATGTATTAGGATTAAAGTCCTGAAGTGTTCTGTCCTTATCGTGTCTTAGATAAAATTCACCCAAATATATGATAGAGTATTTTTCTGAATCATAACGATGCCCAGGAATATGTTTAGTAGTTTTCTTATTGCACTCTACGAATAGTTTTCTTCTTTGCTCAGATAAAACTGTTTTCCAAAGAGGCATGACTGAAGATACAAAGAAACACTCTTCTGGGACATCTTCACTAAATGCTATCTCAAAAATGATATTAAATTCTCCATTAACACAAGTAGTCTCTTCTAATATCTTAGTTAGAAACGGCATGTGAAAATTTTTTACCGAATACTCGGCGTTTGGATCTGGAAGATCTTTTGATTTAATCAATAATTCACCGTTCTTAATTTTTAGATAAAACTCTGAATTTTTATTATCCAAAGTTACTAAAAACGGAGTATTTGGTAAGGTATTTACCTTATACTGTTTTTTAGTTTTGTTTATTACTGCCTGTTTTTCTTTAAGCTTATAGAAATAAACAGAATTATCACTACAGATAAGAGCTACTACTTCGTCTTCTAAAATCCAATTTTTCATTCTACTCTTGTTTTCTTTTGACTATAATTAAACTTAAAACTGCTACTCCCTATAATTTGTTTTACTTCGTTTAAGTCGTTTTCCCACTGACCCATCCCAATATAATGCTCAGGGGAGTTGGTTATTGAAACTTCAACTTCTTTAAAACGTCTTTTAGTATCGTCTTTGTCAATAACATTAGTCACAACAAACAGATATCCACTAAAAAGCAAAACATAATTACTTAATTCTGGAATGTTATAAAAAATTTCGTTATTTAAACGAATTTCTATCCACTGCTCAAAAGACATTGCCACCTCTTGATTTGGATATTCTCCAACTGCAGGAATTCTTTGAGCAGATAGATAACCGCCGGGCTCATAAGCTTTTAACGTTTTGTTAACTTCTTTTACAGCCTCAATAAGTTTACTTTTTATATTTTCATTCATTTTTTAATTTTTTGAATTCTATCAATATTAAGAAATAAAAAGGAGATAAATTTCCTTTCTTATGAAAAAAGAATCCTCCTCCCTTACGGGAGGAGGTTCAAGGCTTCCTAAAGCTTGAGTTTTTTTTGTTTTTGTATGATGTTTTTATTTTTTTATTTAGTTATCGATAGAGAAATACTCCATCTTCAGTTCGCCATCCTGTTCTGAGCGTTTGCGGCTGGAGCGCCGGTTGCTGTTGTTGATTATAATTAAATAACTTAACTATATCAACTCCAATATTTACTGTAAGATCCATTATTCCTTTAACTTTAGAAACAGCTTCCTGGACTGCTGAAATCTTTTTAAATAATTCAGCAGACTTATTACCATTATTGTTGTTTCCTCTTTTTTCTGAAAAATACTGATTAAGGAAATTAGTATCTTTACAATTTCCTAAAATAAATTTGTCAGTTTCAGTTAAAGGAACATTACTAAGAGAGAAATTTCCACCTTCTTTATTTTCTTCTGGAGGAGTTTCTTCTTTAGGTGTTTTCTTACTGTCAGTAATAGAACTAATGGCTACAACGGTTCCTATTCCAACAACCGTACCAATCAAAAGCTTTAGTAAAAACATCATAATTTAGTTTATTTATGTTTTATTAATTAGGTTAATAATACATTTTAAACTTTTATTTTTTTGCATTTTTGGGTTTTTTCTATTAATTAGAAACTAAAGGGATGTAAATATCACTTCAATTTCTTATTTTTGAAATTAATCTAAAAACAAAAAATATGAGCAATAATTATGTAGTTTTAAAAACGTTAGGTGGTTTTTATGCAGTTTTAGTAAAGAGTAAAAAGTATGGTGATGGTGGTACCAGTTCTTATACTACTGATCCTAAAATGGAAGGGGCATCAACATTTCCTTCCGAAGAAAAAGCTCAAGCGTGTATTGCCGCTATTAAAAAGAGAAGAAATCACGTTTATGATTTTGTAGTAATGACTATTGACGAGGCTAGATTGAAATTACAAGGTAATTCTGGTTATTGCATTGGAAAAATAATTTCAGGCAGCTACGTTCAATATTATTTAAATAATAATAATTTTGGAGAGATTTATGATAAAGAAATTAAAATCTTCCCTACTGAGAGAGAAGCTGAAGATAAGAGGGCTGATCTTCTTAAGAAATCTCCAAAAGACAGATTATTAGTTTTAGATTATGTTTTACCAGATGATTAACAAAAAAAATAATGGAGGCGTAAGCCTCTATTTTTTTTGCACATAACTAAACCTTGAGTATGGTTTAGTGTTTACTCAAACTTTAGTTGTGCCCTGATTCGTTTCGTTCCTCTCCTCTCCAAAATGAATTGGTTCGGATCTAACTCTTCAGCCAGGCCGTATTACTCTCCTGGGACGAATCAGTTTTATACTCTTAGAATTGAGTCGAAGTTTCTCTCTTCAGTTTTGCTTCGAACTTTAAAAGTCCTATTTCCTCTTCGGTCAATTATCTTTTAAAGTAGACTCGTGTGTATATCACAAGTCCCCTCTCAGCGGCCAGTCCCATCTCTATATAGAAAGATATACACTCTCTATAAGATCCGGTTCATGCGTTGCAACGCACTACACTGGTTTTTTGGCGTTTCTAGGTCTTCCCTAGAAACTATTTTTTAAATTTTTTAAATTAATGCATGTCCGTTCCCTCATAGGTACTAGGACAAAAATTGCGTCCGTCATAGTTGTTTGTGTCCAACCAAATCATAGTTTTCTATGACACGCTTTGGGCCTATATACAAAACTTATTATAACAACATAATAAGCTGTCCTCTTCACAACCTCCCAAGCGGGAGATCAAGTAATTGTATCCTATCCATTTATACTCGCCCAAACGAGTCGGTACTTGTCGTTGTTAAATTCGTAATTTTGTTTGCGGATAGGCACCTATACAAACAAAACCCTAATACCTGTTTCATATATAAGGCTTTTAGGCGAAATTAAAGGGTGAAAAAAAAAGAGCTCGTTAGAGCCCTTTATATTTTTGGATGAATTTCTCAATTGCCTTCTTTTTATTTACAATTGAGGAATATTTTTTTGTCTCTTCCTCATTCATACTAACCTTAGTTAGTTTTTGGAACTTTTCATTAATTACTCCCATGGAAGAGATTGAGTAATTAACTGCTGTATTAAGGCAAAAAGCTGCCCCAATTTTTTTACTGGGCTCATTACTTTCTTTCATGACTTCTAGCGTTGAAGTAAGTGAGCCTAATAACGTGTTTAACATGGTGTTTAGCCACGTTAACTCTTTTTTCGTATCCATATTTTTAGTTTTGTTTTGTTCATAATTAAGGCTTTGAAGTGAGAAGAAAAAAGAAGGTGGAACTAATGTTCCACCGTTTCAAGACCAAATTCTTTTCTGAGCTCTTCGTCTTGGTCTTTAATATGTTCGAGAAGCTTTTTCAAAACGTCCTCGAACCGTCCAAAACGACGATATCGATAGTTGAGTTGATTCAGTGTCAGCTCGACTCGACCCCATTTGGTCTGAATGGTGATTGTATCACCTTCTTTTTTATCTTTAAAGAGTCCGATGGGGAGATACTTTGGAAAGCATTCGCCCTCTGCCTCTGGATCTTCACGGTTCTCTGGCATGACCATCTCATAGTGGTCGTTCCAATTTGAGCCGCGATTCTCGGTATTTGGCGTTAAGCACCAAACTTGGACATAATAGTCATCTTCTGGTACATTAACTAAATTTTTGTGTTGACGATTTTTGAATTTTCGCCATTCCTCCTCACACACTGAAGGATTGTTCTCCCACCAATGATTCGAAAGTTTCGAACCTAACTCGTTGGGAATAATGAAGACATGACCAATAATAGTTCCGTCTTCTTTGATTACTAATCCGCATGCAGTTTCATGCAGGTTGTTGGTTTTCTTTTCCATTCTTTTTTTAAATTAAAGTTAAATATTGTTGTTATCATAATTAAGGCTTTGAAGCGACAACTTAAAAAAAAAGAACCCGCCCTCACGGGCGGGATAATTTTAATTCAAAGCTATCCAACTATATTCGAGTCTGTTGGAAAACTTATATGAAATATCAAAGACCGACAGGTTGTTTTCAAAGTCGACCTTGATATTATTTACATTAGTTAATTTATTTTTAATTAACCTAAGTTTTTCCATGTTAACGGAAACAATTGTTACCGTATAATGGATCTCTACAGGATTAACTTCAATAACATTAACGTCTGTTGGAGGTACTCCCTCAGAATAGTGAAGGAAGTTCATCACCAAGAAGTCACTAATTCTTTTGTTCATAGTGTTTTCTTCAGGAACCTTTTCTTCTTCATCTTTTTCTGAGAAGACCTCAGTCACCTTTTTCCACGTCTTCTCGATGGAAGCGGGAAATTTCCCTTCGCCTTTCTTTCGAAAGAAGGGGAATTCGGGTGTTGGAAGAATTACTTCCTCCGATAATTCTTTATGTTTTTCCCAAAACACAAAGATTCTATTAGTTACTAAGTCCGGATCTATTTTGTAATTCTCCGGATTGTAACTTTTGAATAACATCAAAAGCTCTTTTGCAAGCGGGCCATCACCCAAACCTTTAGAGAGGAGGTCATCAATGACTGCCTTTCTCTTTTTGGTCTGAATTTTTAATTCTTCAGCCCGGAGAGCTTTAATGAACGTGTCAAATCCTTGGAAGTTGTATCTTCCAGTTCCGTCAGGAACTATGGTAGATCCCTTTACTCCAAGGGTGTTTACTAAAGATAAGAGCTCTTCAATCGAAGTACCCATATTTTTCATGTCCTTCTCGGACATGATTAATAAATTTCCACGCTGATTTTGCTTCGTCAGCGTGTTGAATTTGTAGGTTAATTGAATTAACCTATTCTCGTCAGAGGTCTCATTGTTATTTTCTTTTTCTGGGACCTCTTTGTTTTCTATAGTAAACACTATTACAGTGTACTTAGAAAACATCTTTGGGAGGATTAAGTTTTCCTCGCCGAGAATTTCTTTAGCTATTTTCAGAGTACCAGCGAGATACTGCTGGAATCTGCTATAAACGCCCCTTATGGGGGCAATTTTATTTACAAACTCCTGTCCTGACATTTCATGTCTTCCAGGGCCATAACCCTTTAGGAGTTCTACTAAAGCCTCTGCGGCCTTCTGATCTCTTTCAATTGTACTTTTTCTTTTCATATTTTTGTTTTTTTTAATAGAAAGCACCATTACTTTCTATATATAAGGTTTTGAAGTGAGAAGAAAAAATTCCTCCTTAATAGGAGGAAAGTTCACCGTCTTTTTGGAGAGGCGATGTTGTTTCAAAAGATTTCCACTTATTGCTCCAGTCTTTTGCAAGATAGACTAATGAATGAGTACCAAAGTCTGAAACATTCACCATTAATATATTTGAGTCAGGCCTAACATTAATGTTATTTTCTTTAATGAAGTCATAGATAGGCTGACTGTAAATAAGATCGCCCTCTTGAAGATCATCAATTAAGTACTCTCGAATTAAACGATTTGGAATTTCTCTAATAACGTTTGCTTCGTGCTTTTTTCCTTCTTTGTCTATAAATTTCATAGTGTTGTTTTATTAAGTTTTCATTAATTAGAATTTTGTGGGTTTTTGCAAACACGAGGCCATTAAACTCTGATTTATGAAAAGATTATATACCTAGTGGGAGGGTATTTTCTTTTTTGTTTAATTACTCTAATTCTTTTTAAATTTTATTCATGGCAAAAATAGTTAAACTAGTTAATTAGGCTAGTTAGATTGTTTATCCGGCAACCATAACTAGTGCTATTGTTGATTTTTAGGGGTCTGGTAGCCAATAGACAATGACCAGCCTCAGTACTGTTCTTAGGGGTCTTGAAACGAAAATTGGAGGAATATCCTTAGTGAGGGATAATGATCTACAGTATCATCTTGAAGATTCAGAGGGTAATCAATTAGGTGATTCCATTAATATTGCTCAAGAGACTTTCTTGGATCGAGTCGAATTAATTACTAATTATAATGATGGTGGAGAAGGCACTACTTATGCCATTCACTTTATTTTTAATACTGGTAGTAATAAGACTGATATCTATATTCCTCTTAGAAATCTTGTTGATGTTTATTCAGCAGACGGAACTACTATCGAAAAAAGTGAAGGCAATGTATTTAGCGTTAAGTCTGGTGTATTTGCATCAAGCACTCAAGGAACAAGAGCAGATAATGCCCTTTAGAGTATTTCTAAAGGAACAGATGGTAGTTTTGTAACTACTTCAATTGGGACAAAGACTGGTAGTGTTGGAGCAAAAACTCAGACTATTGCTACTTCTATCCAGACTCAGTAGATTTCTTCGGCGGATAATGAACATCAGGGTCTCGCCGAAGCTTCAGATGTTAAGAACTATGTTGATTCTCAAGTTGGTAATAAGAATGTAACAGCTGAGTCTTCTACACCGAATCAAATTACTGCTTCGGCAGCAAATAATAAAGTAACTGTAGGAGCTGTTGTTGGTAGTGCTACTGCTGACTCAACAACTGGTCAAGTATCTGTTAGTAATGCTGATGCTAATTCTCTTTTAACAGCAACAACAATAGTTGATAGCATTAATACCGCTGTAACTACTAAAGTTAATAATGCTATTAATGGTCTTGATTCGAGTGCATCATCAACAAACGACAATATTACAGTAGGAGTAACTGAGACGAATGGTAAAATAACTTCTGTTTCAGTTAATGAGACTTATGCTACTGTAACTGCTGGTAATGGGAC
>Ga0326511_10003358_pt1 | contig 12868 bp, 13 predicted proteins | sample 0_2496_0518_D_FD_203701 | JGI IMG/M metagenome (GOLD analysis project Ga0326511, IMG submission 203701) | Bovine rumen microbial communities from UC Davis, California, United States - 0_2496_0518 | ecosystem: Host-associated > Mammals > Digestive system > Stomach > Rumen | place: USA... | reverse complement strand
CAAGGTATTAAAGGTGCAGTTGCTTGGAATGCAATTAGACAAGGTACATCGATTGAAGGTATTAACTTGTCTGAAAGAAATGGAATAGATATAATTAAAGTTAATATTGATAGATTATCTGCAGAAAATATAAAAGATTCGTATCCAAATATTTATCAGAATATAATTAATCTATTTGATGAAGATGATAATACTCCAAATGCAATAGAAGAAATAATAAATGATAAAGGAAAGAAAGTGAAGAAAGATAATAGAACTTTCAAAGGTGCAATTACTGCTATAAGTATTCCAAAGGATACACCTGTACCAGATTGGTTGAAAGAATTTATTGATTACAATTCTATAATAGAAGATAATGATAAAGGATTTCCATATGAATCAATTGGAATTAAGAAATTAGATAAAAGTCATGTATCTTATAGCAATATCATTTCACTTTAAAAACATTAAGATAAATATATAAGGAGGTGAATATTATGGCAGATATTGGTGTAATTACCGAGCAAGGTGATCTTGGTCTTGGTTTTAACGAAATTAGTACACAAGAACAAACTATTATAGAAAAGAACAAGGAGGGCAATGAAATGGCTCCAGATAAGACAACAAAGAACGGTAAGTAAATTCATATTTATAGCCCAGAAGATAGAGATGTCTTCTGGGTATTTTTTATTATTTATCACACAACTCTATAATTATCCCAAGATGATAGGAGATGAACTATGATAATTAAAAAAGAAACTAGAGATTTAATTTCTGATAATAATTGTTATTTTGTACAATGTATTTCAAATAAATTTGCATCTGCCACAGGTGTATTAGATAATATGAATAGAACTCATAATATTAAAAAGAGTATTCAAGATAAATATGGTAATGATAGAATATCGGTATATCCATATAACGAAGTTGTTCTATGTAATAATAAAGTATTTGATATTATTATATATTCCAAAAACTCAAATGATTCTATATATGAATATTTGGAGAGGGTTTTCTATAAAATAAAAACTATATTTCTCAATAAAGAATATAGAGAAATATTAGATAAAAAAATATTAGCTTTTCCAGATTCATGGTACGGAATATATAATATAGATATGGAAAGAGTTATACCAATATTAGAAAAAGTATTTGGTGATACAAATTTAGAAATAATTTATAATTAATAAGGAGAAATGAATATGAAAACTTTATTGGTCGGCGTTGGCGCTGCTGGAAATAAAGCAGTGTATGAAGCTGTAAATTGTCAACTTTTTAAAGATCAAGATACAATAATAATTAATTCTACTTCTAAAGATTTTCCAAAAGATTATAAAGGAAATAAAATTATTTTATCTCCTAATGATACAGGTTGTGGAAAAGAGAGATCGGCAGCGAAAGAATATGTAAAATTAGCTATTAAAGCAGGCAAACTTAATATTGAAAATATTTCAAACTATGATACAATAATAATTTGTACTTCTGTAGAAGGAGGAACAGGTTCTGGATCTACTCCTATTATTGCTCAATATTTTAAGCAAGTTGCAAATAAGAATGTACATGTTGTAGCATTTACTGGATTTGAAGAAGATGTTAGAGGGCTTGCAAATACTGTAGAGTTCTTCCAAGAACTTGATAAAGATATTGTAGTTCAAACTATATCAAATGCTAGCTTCTTAGAAAAAGCTAATAATAATAAATTTAAAGCTGAAGAATTAGCTGATAAAGAAATGTGTACTAGAATCAGAGTATTTACTGGTATGGATTTCATAGAATCAGAACAAAATATAGATGATACAGATATTAATAAAGTATCAAATACTACTGGATATATGACTGTAGAATATAAACAACTTAGAAAACCTTTAGAAGAACAAGAAGACTTCAATAAGGTTATCAAGAATATGATTTATAATTCTCATTCTATAAAGTCTAATAATCCTGGTGCAATTAGAACCGGTGTTATCTTAAATATCTCTCCAGAATCAGTAGATGCAATTGATTATTCATTTACAGATATTTATGAAACTTATGGAAAACCTTATGAAAACTTCTTACAGAAGCAATGGGATGGAAAGAAAGAATACATTGCATTTATTATATCTGGTATGAATATGCCTCTTGATGAAGTTAAAGGTATATATGAAAGATATAAAGAAGCATCCGAGAAAGTAAATAAAGAAGTAGATAAGTTTAATAAAGAAATGAATAGTCTTTCTCTTAACGAAGAAGATGAGATGTTTAATATGCTTAAATCACAAGAGAAAGGTATGAGCACTACAGATTTCCTGTCTCAATTTGATGATTAATATAGGTGATAATTATGGAAAATAATTTAAATTTTGGATCAAATTTTTTAAATTATACTGATACTAGATATGAAGTAAAATCTTTAATAAAAGAATTACTAAGATCCGATGATTATAATAAGATAAAAAATATTATAATCAATCAACATAAAGTACTATTTACATATGATAATTTAATAAATGGAAATAGAGAAGATGTACAAAAGCTATTTACATCTAATATATTTTTAAATGTTTTAGATAACATTGCAGGTACAATATCTTCAAAGTTATTAGAAACAGAAATAATTTTTATAAATAAAATTGTACATGATTATTTTGAATATTATAAAAATGGAAAAGATAATAATATTCGTTCTATTTTATTATCTATAACTTATAATATTAATAGTGATAGAATAAAATCATTATCTCCTATAATTGGAGTAAATAAAGCTAGATTATTATCTATACTTTCATATTCAAGTTATAAGATTGAAAAAATAGTTCATAGAATAAATAATTTCTTATTGGAAACAGATATATCTACTGATGATATTGAAGAGATATTTAAAATTATTTATGGTCCAATAAGAATTAATAAAAAAATATCTGATGATTATATCGGATTAGAGTATACTTATAATACCAAAATAATCAATATGTTTTGTTATAGTATGTTAGAGTATTGTGATGATGAAGATTCAAAAATTATGTTTAATAGAATATCAACAGTATTAATGAATTTATTAACATCATTATCTTCTAGTGTTGAAGACCAATCAATGGTAATATCAATATTAATGAATTATACTAATACAGTATCTATGATGAATATATCGAGAGATAAACTTAGATTCTCTATAAAAGAACATATACCTAGAAATAGTAATTTATATTCTATAATATATTATATAGAAAACAATAATGATATAATTATATACTAAAAATTTAGGAGTATAGTTTTAAAACTATACTCCTTATTATTTTATTTATTATTAATTTCGATTTGTGTTTTCTGTTCTTTCTTTTTTGTTGTTTTATTAGTTTCTTTTTTCTTCTCTTCTTCATCTTTTTCTTTTGGAAATACAGCTTTAAATATTTTTATAGAATCTAAATATTTCTGCCTTAATATTTTCATCTTTGCTGAAACTATATCTGTATTTCCACCAAGATACCAAGATATTCTTTTAATACTATTCTTTTCTATATTCTTTGCTTTCTCTTCACCACTATCAACTACTTTAGTGGATTTAGTATCTTTGTTTTCTTTATTCTTATCAGCGGTAGTTTCAGCTTCATGTAATATGCCTGAAACCAAAGAATAAGATTCATATAGAGAAGATAACATTTCTACAGATTCAGATTTTGCTGTTGTAACATTCGTTTCCTGTGGTACAGTTTCTGTTTCCATTTCACCAGGCTCAGTAACTTTCATTGAATATCTTAATTTTGAAATATTAGTATTCATTTTCTTAAGATCTTCTTCTAATTTAGTTGTTTTTGTTTTAAATCCTGTTTCACAGAATGTAATCATTTCTTCCATTTCTTCAACACTTATAACATGTTTATCTTGTGTTGATATAACTTGATCTATTATATTCTGTTTAAGAGATTTCTCTTTATTTGATATTAATGATCCAAATGCTTTAGAATAATATTCTTGTTTACTATCTACATCTTGTAAAGCTTCAAGATTAAAATCGGGTAAATTAATTGAATCTAGTTTAGTAAAATCATATACATGCCAATATTCAACTTCTGTTGTACCATCATAATCAGCTAATTTATTTCTTGCATTCTTTATAATACCACCAACTGCAGCATCTATAACTTTCTCTTTAAATGTATTCCAAGCATCTTGTATACCAGTTACAATTTTATCTATATATTCATTAATAGTATTTTTAAAATCCTCTTCTACCAACATTAAACCTGCTTCTTCATGATAAACAGATGATCCTAAAGTGATAAGATTCTCAAATAATTCTTGTTCAGCTAGAAAATTATTATATTCTAATTGTATTTCATCAAAATAATCCATTACATCTTACCCTCCTTTATAGATTTCAATATTGCTTTAGATAAAATTCTAACCTGTTGTTCTTTATACATCTTAACAACATCTAATTTTATACTAATTACTTGAATATACATATTACAAATATCTTGAACTCTATTAATATATTCTCTTATAATATCAATATATTTACTAGATATATCAATATTAATATCTTGCTGAGGTAAATAACTAACAAAGTCTATATTTGTAAATTTATCTTTCATTTCGGATGTATATTTAAGCAATGAATCAATATCGTTGGTAATAACCTTCTCTACAGATTTTGATTCAAAATATTCTCTAGCTATTTTATTTATCTCTTCTTTATTAATAATCAAATTATTAGCTTTGGATATCCTATAATAGTTCAATATATCTTCTGGTAAACTGTCTTTAGTTACTATTCTTTTAAGTCCTAAAATATCAGCTCCAGTATATTCCATGTATAAATAATGATCATCTAATTCATTATATATGGTGCTTATTATCGTATGAATAGCATCTAATTGCTTTGATTTATAAATTTCTCCCAAATTCCCCATTAAGTCTCTGTAATTGTTATTTAAAATCATTTTATACATATTAATGTTTGTAGAGTTATCTAAATTGGTGAATGTGAAACTCTCATCTTCAATTTCGATATCCCAATTTATATTATAAAGCTTATTTTTATATTTCTTTAATAAAGAAGCTTTAGAATTATATATTTTATATTCAGCTTTAAATTTATCCCACGAATCTTTTATTATTTCAGAAAATTTATCAAATATAAATTCAAATATTTTATTAAAGTTACTTTTTTCAAAATATTCAGGTAACGACTCCTCGTTAATATAATATGTATCTTGCATCATAGTTGCAAAATGTTTAGTTTCATCTAAAATCATATTTAATGATTCGATAAAGGTACTATAATGTATCATAATAAAACCTCCTTATTAGGTTATTATGTAGATGTAAAAAGTATACTATAATACAGAATAAAAACCTAGGGTTCAAAGACCCTAGGTTTATTTTTTTTAATATTCGTTCTTTACAGAATCTTGATTGATTTGTACAATTGGGAAGGTTTCATTAAGGTTAAGATTCTTTGCTATTCCCTTAGCAAGATCTAATGTAGTATCTGCCATAAATTCTTGATCATAAACTGGAAGATTTGGAACTACTTGTCCATTACTCATATCCATCATCTGAAAGAATTTATTTCCTGTAGCATGATCAAATACAACTACCTGTTTTACATTAGGATTATTTTCATAAAGCATAAGATTTTGCTCAGGTGATAAATTACTAATATAATTAAGGTATGCTTGATCCCCACCCATAATATTACCACTATTATCTACATTAGCTCTAATAATTCCAGAACCAAACATAGAGCCTTCATTTATCATCGGCATTGGATTTGGTAAACTTGGACCAGATGGTTGCATACTAGGATTAATCAACGAAGCTTTATAAAGATCGGCAATGTATTTATCATCATTCATTGCACCTTGAGCAGCTTTTACATCTTTATATTTCTTATAATCAAGATCATTTGATTTGGTAATAGCAGAATTAATTTCTCTAATAGCTGCAATTTTGCTAGATAACAATGATCCAATATTTTCAGAAATATTTGTCAAAGCATTATATTTATTCTTCATTGTTCTAGATGCTCTAACATTATTAAATTCTTGAACTAATTCTGTACTTAAAGCATCTATCTGTCCTAATGTTTCTCTAAGCATTCCTGTAGTTTCAGCATAAGTATAAGCTGTAGGAATATCTTCCACTGTTCCTGATACTGGATTATTTGCTAAACTAGTATCATCTGATCTAATTATAGCAGTTCCAGTTTCTGATTTCTTTTTTCTCTTCTTTACTGGTTTATCATCTTCCACTATATCTATTGGTTCTTTTAATTTAATTGAACCGAGATTTGTAAAATCTGGTAAAACTGATTTTCCATCTTCAGATTTCATGACAATATTAGGTGTCTCTGGTACATAACGCTGTGGTAATGCATTCATAACGACTTGTTGTTGATTAGGTACAAATTGTGGATTTGGCATCATAGGATTTTGATAAATTTGTTGATTTCCCATATACCCTGGATTATTTCCTATAAAATCAAATGACATATTGGTCCTCCTTTTCTAGATTAAGAGGAGTAGATAAATTCTACTCCTCTATAAAATTAATATAATTCTAATAAAATACTCTTTAAATCATCAACTGGAAGTCCAATTATATTAACATGAATTGGTCTTTCATAGATTATAATAATTCCATTATTATTAATTAGATCTATTGCAGTTTCTTTAGCTTTAATGTCAAAAAATTCTATTTTAAAAACTATACGATTATTATCTTCATCTTGTTGAGGAACAAAAACTTTACCAGAATTTTCAACGATTCGTTTTAATGCCAAGAAATGATCAAAGAAGTCAACTAACATATGTGGATAATCTATTCCAGAAACTGATTCCAAGAAAGTTATTCTATCGATTTGTGTATCCATTTTAAAATTAACCTCCTGTAAATGCTTCTTCTAATTGCTCTTCCATTTCTTCCCCTGCAGCTGCATCCTGTTTATCTTTATTTCTCAATGTCTCAACATATTCTTTATAAACTACTTGAATATATCTGTTAGGCAAATTTTCTAGTTCCCCAATAGTTATTCTGCCTTTTATAACATGACTCAAATTTATTAATTTAAGGACGTATTGACTAAAGCTCCCAGTTGATAACGTGTAAAAAGCAATTCTTCTGCAGAAGTTTCAACTTCAGGTACTACTTTCTGGCACTTTGGACATGTAGACTCTGGTAATATAAATGAAACTCCAGAAGATCTCTCTTCAATTGCTCTTACATAAGGTCTAATGATTCCAAATTCATCAATAGATAATGTATCTAATACTTTAGCAAACTGTTGAACTTTTGATTTAGTAGTTTTAATAGTATTATCTGAGAATGATTTATATCCTACAGGAATAAGAGTTTGATCCTCTTCATTGATGAAATACATTGAATCGATATATGGAATATAATCAATTATACTAGAATATTTATTTCTGAAATCATTATCTAATGATAAAAATTCTACTCTGTTATATAATGATGGTTCCTTAAATGCTATAGCTACATTTGCACTGATAGGAACTACTTCTGATACATATAATCCTGCCTTTGTTGTAGATGAATCTTCTTCATGATAAATTTTTGTAAATTTAGCCTTAGCTTCATCAGATCCAAACTTAACCATATCCATGATAGGAATATCATCTGTCAACCATGTTTCTTTACATTTATCTGTATCTACACAATCTCTAGGAATATAATTTGCTCCCTTGAATGATGCGATATAAATAGCAAAGAAATAACTATCTTCATCATATACAGGAGTTGTCTTTAGCCACTGCTCAAATGTTGCTGGCTTAGGACTAGTAATATGATCATAGATCATTCTATATCTTCTCATAAGAGCACTTGTATTAGGCATACGTGGATTTGATGCATCCTGTGTAAACTCTCTAAGCTTCTCAAGTTCTGCACCTGTAAATTCCTTCATGAATACTGTAGCTTGCTGATACATAAGTACCCATTTAGCAGACTTAACAGGATTCACTTTAAACTGCTTTACATTTGAAATTGGTTTCTTTACAACTGTAAAGCTAGAAATATCCATTCTCTTAGATACAGGCTTAAGTCTTTCTGTAGCTAAAGATTTTAATTTAGCAAGTAAATCTTCATCATTATTAGTTGCATCTTGTGTTTCATCATAAACAACTTCTTCTTCAGAAGATTCCTCTTCCTCCTCTTCAATAGAATCATCGTTATCAATTTCTTCTACTTCTGGTTCTATATCAATCTTTTCTTCTTCCTCTTCTTCAATACTTTGATCTTCTGGATATAATTCTTCATCGTCTAATTCAGAATCATCTAGTTCAAAATCATCATCATCAACTGTTGTGACACCTGTTAATTCAGTATTATCATATAATTCGTCATCTAATCCAACAGGTCCATTTTCTTCTATATCCTTATCTTCAATAGACATATCTTCAGTTTCCTCCTTTACATTATTATCAAGACTTGATAGTATATCATCATCGTCAGCAATTACAACATTATCTAATTCTTCCTCATTTTCTTGATTTAAAGCTCCAGGAATTCCAGGATTCTTATTCAAGAAATCTATTAATTCAGAATCATCTCCAGTTATTTCTGCCTCAGTTTCAAGTTCTTTAACTTTTCTATTATATTCTACTGTATCATATGCAACTTTAAGTTCAGCTTCTTTATTAACTAAATACTTTCCTAATAAAGAATCTTCTCCCTCTAACATTTTATCCATAGGATTTTCTACGAAATGTTCTTTAGCATATGCTGCTTCTTCAGGAGTCATATCTGGAACTTCAGATAAGTCTGCTATTGTTCTATTACTTGTATCATCATTATTAGTTGTCATATCGATAACTAATTCTTTATTATTTTTCTTTTCATGCTGATGATTTCTTTTTCCTTGATCAATGGTATCATTTAAATTAACAACTTCTTTTTTCTTTGGTTCTTCTTTCTCAGAAGAATTACCAGTCATATCTACTACTATAGGATCTTGGTTAGATTTTTTTAAATCTTTGATATTTGCCATGAACACTTCTCTCCTTTGTAAAAATTTGTTATTATGTCCTCTTGGTGAGGCGGTCTCCTTTGCGCTCAACACTGTTATCATCTTGGACCGTTAGAATGATCATTCATATCGTAAACGAAGTCGGTTTTACCCAAGAATCACATGGACTTGTACCACCCCTCCAAGAGGACATAATCAATATTTATTTAATTAGTTTTAATATCATCAATTGTATCTATAGGATCATTTACATCTGAACTGTAAACATAAGTTGTATCTCCTACTGTTATATTTATATTTAATTTCTTATCTTCTGTTAACCCTAAAGTAACTTCAGTACCTTGAAATGTAGGTAAATAAGTTTCAACTTGTTTAGTTACAACATCTTTTATTTCATTTAATACATCTTTACTAGCATTAAATCTATATCTTCTGATTCCAACACCCATTTCAGGATGTAAAGGATCTGATCCAGGTTCTAATAATATTAATCTAGATAATAATAACGCAATTGCTGATTTACCTTCTACTATTTGAGGATTACTAAATTGGTCAATAGTAAGAAGATATTCTTTTTGTTTTACTGTAGGCATAACTTATTATTCTCCTTTAATTATTTGTCTTACATGTAAATATTTACATATATAAAAAGCATTATTAAAAAGTGAATTTTATTAATATTTATAAAAAAAATAAACGGGTTTGGAAGCCCGTTTATTTTTATTTTGTTTTTTAAAGTGGAGGCAAATTTTCTATATCATCCATTGCTGTTCTTAGAAGAGCTAATATCATAGTACAATTATCAGAAATTGCATATGCGGTCTTATCATCTATAGAATCACAACCTTCATAATGATCATCATTATAAATATAATTATCATAATTAATAGCTGAAGAATAGCTATATCTATCCGTTCTCAATTGTTCATCGCATATGCTTAGACAGATATCACCGGATAAAAATTCTATATTAGTGTCATCACTTGATTTTATTTTAAAATCAGCAGTGATCTCACATATATCCATCGCTGTATAATGATAGACATCTGAACAATTTAGATTAGAAAACTCTAAAGTTACACCAGTACATAACTTAATAGTAGCAATTCCCATATCATTAAAAATATTATATCCATTATTTTGTCTAGCCAATGAATAGATAAACAGCTTCTTTATTTTTCCATTAATCAAATTCAAACTAAATTTGATTAGATGCAAATTATCATCACTGGCAATTTGTAAAGAAACACCACGAAGCCCCTCATTACTATATGCCATCCCCATAAATTCTTTTTCTTCTTTTGTATTGCTCATTTTTATTCTCCTTTACTCTTTTATTTTTTGTCGATACATTACCTATACACAACTTCACATCACAATACCCTTACTACACTCTACTTCACTTTACCGCTACATCACGATACTCCACTCTACCACTGCTGCACTTAACCACACCGTACCACTACTACACATTGCTTCACTCCACCTCACCTCTACCCTACTTCACATTACAATGCCATTACTTTACCTCACACCACTCCACCAATACACTGCTCTACTATGCATTACCGTACCACCACATAACGACACATCACAATACCCTTACTACACTCTACTTCACTTTACCACAACAGTACCGTTACATCGCCACACTGGGCTGTACCAACACATAACCTAACAATGCCCTACCCTACCTTTACATCACCACACTGAACTTTACCTATACCGTACTCTACTACACATTGCCTCCACAAAACAGTACGACACAATACCTTTGCTACATTTACCATCACGCAACAGTACCAAACCTTACCTCAACTTTACACTACCTTACGGCTCATCAATACACATTACATATACCACACTCAATGTCACCGTTACATCACCACACTGAACTGTACCTTGACATCGCTTTACTAAACCCTACCAATACAATACCCGATGTTACCTCTACGGTGTATTACATTACTTTACCTCACCTCCGCACTACCCAACCGGACACCACATTACCCTTACAGCGCGTCAATATGCATTACCATGACTACAATATATCTTTACATTACACTATTTCAAACCTTACAATACATCACCTCACTTCATCCTACCTCAACAACTCAGCACTCCTCGTTACTGCACAACACCATCACATCACCTCACCCTACCAATACTATACCCCACATTACCTTACTTCACCTACACCGTACTCTACATTGCCTCCACGAAACAGTACGACACAATACCTTAACCACACACTACTCCACTTTACCTCAGCAATGCTATATAGGATAATACTTACTTTACTAAACCATAACAAAACCACACCTCACCCTACCATCACATACATTATCGCACATAACCTTTACTCTACCTTACTTCACAATACCTTTACAATACTTTACCTCACCTCTGTCTCATATTACCTATACCACACCTCACCTTTACATCACTATATTGAACTTTACCTCTACCCTACTCCACCGCGACAGTACAATACTCCACAATACCTTAACAACACTGTTCATTACTTTACCAATGCAGAACATCATCATACACCAAAACGGCACAGTACAGCACTAAACCACAACAATTCATTACATCTCTTTACCATACCTCTACTTAACAAAACCACACATTACAATACCTCAACGCAACTTCACAACACAATACCCTTACTATACTCTACTCTACCCTACTTTACCATCACATGCATTACCCATACCATTACGACACCTTACCTTGCCTCAACTTTACTTTACCACACCGTTACCTAACTAAACCAAACCTTACCTCAACTTTACCTCACCACACCTCACCTTTGCATCACTATATTGAACTTTACCTCTACCGCACCCCACTATACCATCACTTTACATAACCATACCAATACAACGCCATACATTACCAAGACAGCGTATTGCATAGCCTCTACATCGCTTAACCATACCCTTACAGAACAAAACTTCACTAAACCATCACAAAAAAGAAAAATCTAATAAAAGGGTATTGTAAGAATCTTACAATACCCTTTTTATTTTTAATCTTCTATGATTTCGTAAGAGAATCTTCCCTTACCAGCATTATGCCACTGTCCAAGACCATTGTAATACCCATAGTCAAGATAGTCAAATAATTTCTTCTTGATTTCTGGATTCATCACCTTGATCCAGCACTCAAATGAAGTGCCTACTGGTGCGCTTTCAGATTTGGCGATTGTTACTCTCTCGCCCTGCATCGTCGATGCTCTTAATGGTCTGCAACAAAGACCAAGTTTCTCTCCCTTTGGAAGTTCTAAAACCAACTGTCTAGGTTCTATAAAAACTCCACCATCTATTTTAGATTTGTAGGAACTTAGTTTATTGTCCCCACCAATGCAGTTAAATGCCTTAGCTGCATTCTTAATGAATCCCTTTATCAGGTAGTCATAGATAAAAGGATTACCATCTTCTGTTCTTGGAAATACTGTCATTGGACGCTCGTCCTCTTCTATTCCCTCATACTCATCTCTAGCAGCCTCAATTGAAGCCACCTCATCTTCTTTTGCCATTGCGGTAACAAAATAGTCATTTGTACCACATGTTGCGAGGATCTCATCCTCAAATCTTATTCTCAGATGATACACCTCAAAAAGTCCATTGATTCCACTTCCATTACTCTTATTAGCCATATTCGTTTACCTCCTTAATTAATTTATTTTTTTTTTAAATAAATACAGCTTCATTTATCATATCTATAATATATAATTATAATTTCTTTTACTTTATTATTTTTACAACAATTTTCACATCATATTAATAGCTTAAATAAGGAGGGAATAGTAATGAGTAATAAGAAGAAGATTACTTATAAATGTCCTTACTGCGATAAAAGATTCAATAAAGAGAATCTTGTAATTCATGTTGGTGATAAACACAATGATATGAT
>Ga0326511_10003357_pt1 | contig 12869 bp, 14 predicted proteins | sample 0_2496_0518_D_FD_203701 | JGI IMG/M metagenome (GOLD analysis project Ga0326511, IMG submission 203701) | Bovine rumen microbial communities from UC Davis, California, United States - 0_2496_0518 | ecosystem: Host-associated > Mammals > Digestive system > Stomach > Rumen | place: USA... | reverse complement strand
GGTCAACTACTGCTTCGGCATGATGATCTCGGTCTGGCTGATAATCAACGAGCTGCTCTCGATTCTCGAGAACCTCGGGAGATTGGGAATACCTCTGCCTGATTTTCTTGTCAGAGCCGTCGAGAGACTCAGGGACGGGGTTGACCGCCGCACAAAATAACGGAAAAAAGCGCTTCCGCCGAGGAAGCGCTTTTTGACTAGTCTTCGTAGGGAACGAAATCCTCTTTGCCTACGCCGCAAACGGGGCAGCACCAATCGTCCGGGATATCCTCAAACGCGGTGCCGGGAGCGATACCGCCGTCGGGATCGCCCTCTGCGGGATCATAGATGTAGCCGCAGGGCTCGCACATATATTTCATGTTCAAAACTCCTTTCATCATGTTAGCCTAATTATACACGAAACCAATAGGTTAGTCAAGATGAAAATTGGGTAAAATTACAGCAAATGAGCTCTGAGTTCCTCGCCCGATTCCCTGCAGAGATATGCAGGCGCGATGTCGAATACGGTCTTTGCGCCGCTTGCGCCTTCTGCGTTCAGTCTTACCGCCGCTCTCGCGAACGCGACAAGCACCGAGCCTGTGAATTCGGGGTTTGAGTCGAGGTTGAGGCTGTACTCAATGACGTGCTTTGTGCCGTCTGAGGTGGTGCCCGAGTAGATCACGGAGCCGCCGTGGGGCAGACCGCTGTGGTTTGCCTTCATCTCCTCTGCGTCGATGAAGTGAACGGTTGTGTCGTAGTCGGCGAAGTAGTTGGGCATGGTCTTGATCTCGTTTTCGATGCGAGCCAGATCAGCGCCCTCCTCGGCAACGACGAAGCACTCTCTGAGGTGCTTTTCGCGGGTGCTCAGATCGGGATTCTCGCCGCTTCTGACGCGCTCGAGAGCCTCGGGAACGGGAATCGTGTACTGACGCGCGTCGAGCACGCCGTCGATTCTTCTGACAGCGTCGGAGTGACCCTGGCTCACGCCCTTGCCCCAGAAGGTGTACGCCTGACCGTCGGGCAGAACCGCGCCGGCGTATACTCTGTTGAGCGAGAACATACCGGGATCCCAGCCGCAGGAGATGATACCTACCTTGCCTGCGGACTTCGCTGCCTTGTCGACGTTTGCGAAGTGCTCGGGAACCCTTGCGTGGGTGTCAAAGCTGTCGATAACGTTATACATAGCCGCGTACTTGGGGGTCATCTCGGGCAGGTCGGTCGCTGAACCGCCGCAGATAACGAGAATGTCAAGCTCTTCCTTGCCTGTGTCGAGGTCTGCGGTGCTCTTTACCGCCGCTGTCGGGGTTTTGATGGTAAGTGTTGAGGGGTCGCGGCGGGTGTAAACAGCCACAAGCTCCATATCGTCGTTTTTCTTGATGGCAGCCTCAACGCCTCTGCCGAGGTTGCCGTAGCCCAAAATACCTACTTTGATCATACAATTATTCCTCCTGTATCAGTCTGCAATTTTCAGTGATATATCGAACGCCTTGACGGAGTGGGTGATAGCTCCCATAGAGATAATATCCACGCCTGTCTCGGCAATTTCTCTCAGTCTGTCCTCGGTGACGTTGCCGCTCGCCTCGAGCAGCGCCTTGCCGCCTGTGATCTGAACCGCGTCGCGCATCATTTCGCAGGTCATGTTGTCGAGCATGATAACGTCGACTCCTGCCTCAAGCGCCTGACCGAGCTCGTCAAGGTTGCGCACCTCGAGCTCAACCTTGGTCATGTGGCCGAGCTTCTCCTTGAGCTTTGCGACGGCGTTTTTGATGCCGCCGCCCGCGTCAACGTGGTTGTCCTTTAGCATAGCCGCGTCGGAGAGGTTGTAGCGGTGGTTCCTTCCGCCGCCGACGGTTACAGCGTACTTCTGGAGCGGACGCAGACCGGGCAGGGTCTTTCTGGTATCGGCTATGGACGCGTTTGTGCCCTTGATGATTTTTACCGCCTTGTTTGTCGCGGTGGCGACGCCGCTCATGTGCTGGATAAGGTTGAGCGCGGTGCGTTCGCCCTTGAGGATAGTGCGCGTCTTGCCCTTGATCTCGGCGATGATATCGCCCTTCTGCAGCTCGTCGCCGTCCTTCTTGTAGACGGTCGCCTCAAAGCCCTCGGGCTGTAAAATTTTGAATACTCTCAGCGCGATATCGATACCGCAGAGGATACCGTCGTCCTTCGCGAGAAAGCGCGCGGTGTTTTCCTGTTCCTCGTCGATGAGATAGTCGGTGGTGACGTCGAGGTAGTTGATATCCTCGAGCAGCGCGGTTTTGATGATGTTGTCCACGTAGATGCTGTTAATCATGATTGACCCTCCCGAACTTCGTCCAGAATTATGCTCGCAACAATTGCGATGCTCTTGGCTTCAACGAGGTCGGACGAAATTTCATAGCTCTCGCTGAACAGCTGTTTAATTATCTCCTCAACCTTTTTGTAGCTCTCGTCGTACTTTTCGGGCTTAGGGAGAACGAAGTATGTATCCTGCAAAATCGCGCGTATCTGCGAGCGGAAGCCCGACGGCATTTTTTTGCCTGTGATCGGGCGGTGGGCAGGCTCCAGACCGAGGGGTTTTCTTCCGTACTTCTGCAGCTTGCGCGTGATATCCTCGGCGGCGGTTCTCGAATACACGAGAGCCTCGAGCAGAGAGTTGCTCGCGAGTCTGTTCGCGCCGTGAACGCCCGTGTGAGCGCATTCTCCTGCCGCGTACAGTCCGTCGATAGAGGTTTCGGAGTGCAGATTTACGTCGATACCGCCCATCAGGTAGTGCTGACAGGGATAGACGGGTATCCATTCCTTGGTGATGTCGATTCCCTCTTCAAGACACTTTGCGTAAATCATCGGGAAGCGGCTCTTTATGAAGTCCGCGGGCTTGTGGGTGATGTCTAGATAGAACTTCTCGCTGTTGGTTCTCAGAGCCTCGCGCGCGATAGCGTTCGACACAACGTCGCGCGGAGCAAGCTCGCCGCGCTTGTCGTAGTTGTGGGCGAAGCGCTCGCCGTTGCAGTTGAGCAGAACAGCGCCTTCACCTCTGACTGCTTCCGAAATCAGAAAGCGCTCGCGGTTAGCCTCTGCGGCAAACGCTGTGGGGTGGAACTGAACGCGCGAGAGGTTACGGATTTTCGCGCCGAGCATGTACGCGAACGCGATTCCGTCGCCCGTTGCGATAGCGGAGTTTGTGGTGTATTGATATACCCTGCCGATGCCGCCTGTCGCGAGCAGGCAGTAGTTGCAGCCGTAGTACAGGCTCTTGCCGTCCTTTAGTACGCTCAGATAGAAGCCGCCGAGCGTCTTGTGCATGGAGTAGAGCAGGGCGTTCTCGAGAATATCGACGTTTGGCAGTTTTCTGACCTGTTCAATCAGCGCGTCGACTATCGCCTTGCCGGTGGAGTCCTTGTGGTGGACAATGCGGTGGCGGCTGTGACCTGCCTCGAGAGTCTTGCACATGGTGCCGTCGGGGTTGAGGTCGTAGTCAACGCCGAGATCCTTTGTGCGCAGCACGTCCGCAGGACCTTCTTTGACGAGCTTTTCGACCGCCGAAAGGGTGTTTTTGTACTTGCCTGCGACGAGGGTATCGTTGATATGCAGCTTGTAGTTGTCATGTACGGTGTCGAGCACACATGCAACGCCGCCCTGAGCGAGGGAGGAGTTGGACAGCGGCAGTTCGCGCTTTGAAATCAGGAGCACGCTGACGCTCTCGGGAAAGTTCAGCGCGGCATAAAGACCTGCCGCACCTGTGCCGACTATCACCGCGTCGTATCGTTTATCCATATGGTTACCTCAAAAAAATTATTTACATTCTTCCAAATTTATATTATACTACTTTATAAGTAAATAGTAAATAATAATTTTAAATTCTGAAGGAAATAAAATCTTATGGCTATGATTGAAAACGAAGAAAAAATCACCCGCGCGCTGCTCGTCAGCGTCGATACGGGCGACTTTGACGCGGAAGCGTCTCTTTCTGAGCTCGAGGAGCTTGTAAAGAGCGCGGGCGCCGAGCCTGAGTTCACCCTGACCCAGAAGCTGCAGCGACCCGAGAGCGCGACCTTTGTTGGCTCGGGCAAGCTGCAGGAGATAAAGGAGCTCTGCGAGGCTCAGGAGCTCGATCTGATCGTTGTTGACAGCGAGCTGAGCCCGACCCAGATAAAAAACATAGAAAACTTCACTGACGTGCGTGTGATCGACCGCACCACGCTGATTCTCGACATCTTCGCGCAGCGCGCCCGCTCAAAGGAGGGCAAGCTGCAGGTTGAGCTCGCGCAGCTCAAGTATCTGCTGCCGCGCCTGACGGGTAAGGGTATCGAGATGTCGCGTCTCGGAGGCGGTATCGGCACGCGCGGCCCCGGTGAAACTAAGATCGAAACAGACCGCCGTCATATCCGCCGCCGCATGGAGACATTGAAGGAAGAGCTCGCCGAGGTTGAAAAGCACCGCCATATGCTGCGCCGCCGCCGCGAAAAGGACGGCGTAATCACCTGTGCGATCGTCGGCTACACAAACGCCGGCAAGTCTACGCTGATGAATACTCTCACCGACGCGGGCGTGCTCGCGCAGGACAAGCTGTTCGCGACTCTTGACCCGACCTCGCGCGCCTTGAAGCTGCCGAGCGGAGTTTCGGTCATGCTTATCGACACCGTAGGTCTTGTCCGCAGACTGCCGCACCATCTTGTTGAGGCGTTCCGCTCAACGCTCGAGGAAGCCGCGCAGTCGGACATTATCATCAATCTCTGCGATGCCTCAAGCGAGGAGGCGAGGGTTCATCTCAGCGTGACAAACGACCTGCTCGAATCTCTCGGTGCTCAGGACAGACCGATCATCACCGTGCTCAACAAGTGCGACCTGCTCGACGACAGCGTTATGCCGCTCGAGTTCGAAAACTGTGTCAAGATAAGCGCAAGGACAGGCGAGGGCATCGACAGGCTGCTCAACGCGATCGAAAATAACCTGCCCGTCCGTATGAAGCGCGTAAGTCTGCTCATTCCGTTTGCAGACGCGGGTATTGTCAGCGAAATCCGCGACAAGGGAACCTTGATCTCTGAGGAATATACCGCCGAGGGTGTTGAGGTCGAGGCGATCGCCGACGAGATTCTGTACGCGAAGCTCTCGCGCTTTGAGAAATAAGGAGACAGACCCATGGAATTGATCACCTCTATAGACTTTGCAATTCTGGATTTTATCCAGGCGGCAATCAAAAACTTCATTCTCGACCCCGTAATGCTTGTGCTCAGCTACAGCGGCGACAAGGGCGCGATATGGATTATAATCGGACTTATAATGCTCTTTTTCCGCAAGACGCGCGTTACGGGCGTAATGGTGCTCGCGGCACTTTTGCTCGGGCTTATTATGGGCGAATACGGACTGAAATTTATCGTATGCCGTCCGCGCCCGTTTGTGGTCAACACTGACGTTACGCTCAATATCGTAGCACCGTCGGGCTACAGCTTTCCGTCTGGACACACAATCGCGGCGTTTTCGTCGGCGCTGATTATTGCTGTCAGGGAAAGACGCGCGTTCGGCATTTCGGCATACGTTCTCGCGGCGCTGATAGCGTTCTCGAGGTTATATAACTACGTGCACTTTCCGACGGACGTTCTCGCAGGCATGGCGATAGGAACCATCGCCGCGCTTATTGTGATCTTTATCTTCAAAAAGACGAAGCTCGACAAAAAGATTGAAAGCATCGGCAAAAAGAAAAATGTAGCGTAATACCACTCAACTATATTATATAAAAATACTTGATTTTCAGAATTAACTATGTTATAATAGCGAAAGACGCAAGCAGTCAACGCGTGCAAATAAGTGAGCGGCAGGCCCTGTGCGATTGGGGCCTGTGAACCATGTCAGGCGGGGAACCGAGCAGCATTAAGCAGTGTTTCCGATGCGATACAGTAAGTCTGTCGTTCTCTTATTTGCACGCCGCCGTCATCATTCGGCAGACGGCTTGCTTTTTCTATTCAGCGGAGGTGATTGCGTGTATCAGGCATTGTACAGAAAGTGGCGCCCCAAGACCTTTGACGACGTCGCGGGTCAGGAGCACATCACCACGACCCTGAGGAATGAACTGAAAAACGACCGTATCAGCCACGCCTACCTGTTCACGGGTTCGCGCGGTACGGGCAAAACCACCTGCGCCAAGATTCTCGCCAAGGCGGTCAACTGCCTCAACCCCAAGGACGGAAGTCCCTGCGGCGAGTGCGAGATCTGCCGCGAGATCGATAACGGCACATCTATTGACGTGTTCGAGATGGACGCCGCGTCAAACCGCAAAATCGACGACATACGCGGGATCATCGACGAGGTTCAGGGCACTCCCTACAAGTGCCGCTTCAAGGTCTACATCGTCGATGAGGTACATATGCTCACCGCGGAGTCCTTCAACGCGCTGCTTAAGATCCTCGAGGAGCCGCCGAGCCACGTGATCTTTATCCTCGCGACAACCGAGGTTCACAAGATCATGCTGACGATCCAGTCGCGCTGCCAGCGGTTCGATTTTCACCGCATTCCGCCGCGTGATATCGCCGACAGGCTGCTCTATGTCGCCAATCATGAGGATATCACCCTCGACGACGCTGCCGCAATGCTCATCGCATCTGTGTCCGACGGCGCGATGCGTGACGCTTTGTCGCTGCTCGACCGCTGCATAGCAATCAGCCGCGAGGTCAGTTCCGAGGTCGTACGTACCGCAGCGGGACTTGCCGATAAGGGCTATCTCTACGAGCTTGCTGCCTGTGTGATCAACAAGAACACCGCGAAGGCGCTCGGTATCATCGACAGGCTGTACGGCGAGGCGAAGGATATGCCTTTGCTCTGTGACGAGCTGATTGCGCATTTCCGCGCGCTGATGCTGATCAAGTCCGTTTCAAATCCGCGCGATATCGTCGTCTTTACAGACAGCGAGTTCGAGCAGAGCGTCGCTCAGGCTGATTACCTCTCGCTTGCGGACATCGTGTTCTATATGGACGTACTCTCACGCGCCTACCAGCGAATGGGCAAGGGGACGGGCGACAGAACCGAGCTTGAGATGGCGGTTGTAAAGCTCTGTTCACCCGAGCTCGACGTGACAAACGAGTCGATTGCCGCTAGGATCACCGCGCTCGAGCAGGCGGTCAGAAAGGGCATCGCCTACGCTTCGTCGGCACAACCCGCGCCGATGCCATTGACTGACGGCGAAAAGGTCAAGGCCGAGGAAACAGTCAAGGAAGCCGAACCGCAGAAACAGGACGCGGTGATTTCCGAAGAAAAGTCAGAAGAGAAGGTACAGACGGCTGAACCTAAACCCGAACCTAAACCCGAACCAAAGTCCGCGCAAAAGGCTGCGCCAAAGCAGAAGCAGGGTGAGGTTGACATCGTGAGGCTGAGCCGCGAAGCAAAGCCCTTCCCGAACTGGTCTGAGCTCGTCGAGAGCTTCAGAGGAACCTCGGCAACCATAGCCGCGTCACTCTCAGGGTCGGAAGCGTTCGTAAACGGAAACTACCTGCTGATCAAGGCGGAGAGCGACCTCGCGTTTGAAATGCTCAAGAAGCCCGAAAAACGCCGCGCGATACGCGAAGCGCTCGTTGCGCACACGGGCAGACAGTACAGACTCGGGCCGTATCGCATTGAGGAAAAAAAGCAGGAGGCTGCAGACCCCTTGCAGCAGTTCAAAAACAAGCTCGCCGAGAGCGGAATCAAATACACTGAAGAATAACAATTAACATAAACTGAAAGGAAGTACAGAATATGAAAGCAAGATTACCCAAGGGCTACGGCGGCGGTGGAGCCAACAATATCCAGCAGCTCGCGCGCCAGGCGCAGAAGCTCCAGGACGATATGGAAGCGGTATCCGCTGAGCTCGAAGCCAAGGAATATGAGGCTGCCGCGGGCGGCGGCGCCGTAAAGGTTGCAGTAACAGGCAAGATGGAGCTTACAAAGGTCGAGATCAGCCCCGAGGTCGTTGATCCCGAGGACGTTGAGATGCTCGCAGACCTCGTTATGGCTGCCGCAAACGAAGCGCTCAGAAGCGCCGCCAAGGAAAAAGAAGAAAGAATGGAGTCCATCTCGGGCGGTCTGAATATCCCGGGAATGTTCTGATATGGCTCAGTACAACGTCGCTCCGCTGGAGAATCTGGTGGAGCAGTTTGAAAAAATGCCCGGCATCGGTCATAAAACCGCACAGCGCCTTGCATATTATGTACTGAATCTGTCAAAAACAGAAGCAGAACAGCTCGCCGCGGCGGTAATGGACGCCCACACCAAGATCCACTACTGCAGCCGCTGCTGCAATCTCACCGACAAGGAGCTCTGTCCGATCTGCGCGTCAGAAACACGCGACCACAGCGTGATCTGCGTTGTCGAAACTCCGCGCGACGTTACGGCTGTGGAGAATACGCGCGAGTACAGCGGCACATACCATGTGCTTCACGGCTCGATCTCTCCGCTAAACGGAATCAGCCCCGAGGAGCTGACGGTCAAGGAGCTGCTCGCGAGAATCGCTCAGGGCGGCGTTGCGGAGGTTATTATGGCGACAAATCCGACCGTTGAGGGTGACGCTACGGCGCTGTATTTGTCGGGACTGCTCAAGCCGATGGGGATAAAGGTAACGCGTCTTGCGTACGGAATACCCGTGGGCGGCGACCTGGAGTACGCCGACGAGTACACCCTCGCCAAGGCTCTGGAAGGCAGGAACGAGATATGAGCGAACTCAAAACCATAGCCAACAACAAAAAAGCGCACCACGATTACTTTATCGAGGAGAGCTTTGAGGCGGGCATCGAGCTGTGCGGAACGGAGGTCAAGTCCATTCGCAGCGGCAGGGTCAACCTCAAGGACAGCTGGTGCTCAATTGTCGAGGGCGAGATTTTCGTCAACGGAATGCACATCTCGCCGTATGAGCACGGCAATATCTTCAACCGCGACCCTATGCGCGTGCGCAAGCTGCTCATGCACAAAAAGGAAATCGCAAGGCTCTACGGCACCGTCAAGCAGACGGGCTATTCGCTGATACCGATTAGCCTTTATTTCAAGGGCAGCAGGGTAAAGATGCAGGTAGGTCTGTGCCGCGGCAAAAAGCTCTATGACAAGCGCGAGGATATGGCAAAGCGCACTGCCAAGCGCGACATTGAGCGAGCCATGAAGGAACAGGGAAGAGGATAAAAATCAAATAACTGCGAAGCGGACAGCTTCGCAATATATGGGGATGTAAAGGCTTCGACGGGGAGCGCGAACCCTGATAAGCGAGCGGCGGTGCGGAACCGCCATATAATCCGCAAACTAAAAATAACTGACAAAAATACAGTTGCTTTAGCAGCGTAAGCTGCTCGTTCCTGCGCGGAGCACCTCGGCTGCGCAAGGGGCGTCGAACAGAGGTAAATGTGAACGGGAAAGCGCTCCGTGTCCCGTCACACATCAGGAGCTGCCGAGCCGTGTAGCCTGTCGATGGGCGGCACGGTAAGGGAGATTTAAAACACCGACTGCGCTCGGAGAAAGTCAGGGCAAGTACTTTTCGGACGCGGGTTCGATTCCCGCCATCTCCACCATGATAGGTATACAGACCTGTGCATGTCGGACAGGTCTGTATCTTTTTATATTACAGATTATATTACAGAATAAAAGAGATGTCATAGCAATCGAAGGATTGTTGTGGCATTTTTTTAAGGAGTTGTTTATGTCAAAGCTTAGAGCAGCCGCCTATTGCAGAGTTAGCTCAAATAAGAATATCCAGCTTCACAGCTTGGAGGCGCAGAAGAGATATTATGAGGAATACTTCAAAGATCATCCTCTTTATGAATATGTGGGTATTTACGCCGACATTGCCAGCGGTATTAAAAGCACTGCGAGAAAAGAATTTGACCGGATGATCAAGGACTGCAAAAAAGGAAAGATCGATATCATCTTTACAAAATCCATCAGTCGGTTTTCACGAGACACACTCGATTTTTTAGTCGCTATACGAAAGCTAAAAGAAATCGGCGTTGATGTTTGTTTTCAAAATGAAGGAATAACGTTAACAGAACAGGAAGGAGAATTTATGATGACAGTATTTGAAGCAGTAGCACAGCAGGAAAGTGTAAACAAAAGCGAACATATCAAATGGGGGTTACAGACTGGTTTTAGAGCCGGTACTTCCAAGCTCGCAAACCGCGTTTGTTACGGTTATCAAAAAGATGAGAACGGCGAGTTGGTTATATGTCAGGAACAAGCCGAAGTAGTTTGTTTGATTTTTGATTTATATCTCGGCGGGAACAGTTTATCCGGAATATCAAAAGAATTGCGCAGCAGAAGAATCCCGTCTCCAACGGGAAAAGATAAATGGACGTCGTGTGCTATTGATAAGATTCTTTCCAACGAGAAATACATCGGAGATGTCATGCTGCAAAAGACGTTTCGTAAAAACGTGTTCACCGATAAGCAAACGCGGAATAAAGGTGAGAAAGCACGCTATGTATATGAGAACAATCATGTCGGAATCATTGACAAGACAACTTTTGAAAAAGTGCAGGAAGAAAAACAACGCAGAAGCAATACCGTGTGTTTAGACAACGGCGAAGCAGACAGAAAACACGGACGATTCAGCTCCGGCAATACTTTGTCAGGCAAAATACAATGCTGCGAGTGCGGAAGAAACTACCGCCGTATCAAAACGCGCAAAGGCGAAATCATTTGGCGTTGCGCCGGACAGGTAGAGCGTACGTCCGGCTGTCAGTCGCGTACCATCAAACAGTCGGAGATTGACGAGTACACAAGGTCAATACTGCAAATATATAAAGAAACAATTGATACCAAAAGTTTGATTGAAAAGATCGTGGTTGATAAAAACGCTTTTAAGATTATCGTTGATTCAACAGTATTATCTTGACAAACAGTTACCATCGAAATTCGACTTGTTCTGCGAAATGTTCCGCTGATCAATTTCTATTCAAAGTATATTGACAGACTAATAATCATTAGTTATAATAAAGCTAATGATTATTAGTCTTTTGCTTTGGAGGAATATATGACAACAAGAGATCGAATACTGAATGAAGCACTGACGCTGTTTGCCGAGAACGGCTACGACAGAACGAGCGTGGAGGAGATCGCCGAGAAGGTCGGTATCAAGGCGCCGTCGCTGTACAATCATTTCAAGGGTAAAGAGGATATTTTGAACGCGCTGATCGATATGGCGGAAGCGCGTTACGAGGAATTCTTCGGGTCGGACAGGCATTTCGGTAAGCTGCCGGAGAGCAAAGAGGAATTCATACAAACGGCGCTGCAAAAGATTTCTTTTACCATGAACGATCCGATGATCCGCAAAATGCGCAAATTCCTTGTGCGCGAGCAATTCAGAAACGAACGTTTTGCGGAGATCACCACAAAGCATCAGCTCAACGGAATCCAAGGAATGTATACGAAGATCATCGAAGGTATGATGAACGAAGGCTTGTTCAAAAAAGATGATTCCGAGCTGCTCGCGACCGAGGTAACCGCGCCTGTCGCTCTCTGGATTGCAAAAGCTGACAGGCAGCCGCAATGCGGGCAGGAAAGTATGGAAAATATCGAAAGGCATATCCGTCATTTCTGTGACGTGTATATGTTAGATTAAATATGGAGGTAAGCGATGCGATTAGACGGTTTTGGAATATTTGTAAATGATATGGGCAGAATGATTCGTTTTTACAGGGATGTGCTCGGTTTTGAGATCAAAGAGGCTGAGGACACGAAAAACGTGTATCTTGTAAAGGACGGAACCTTGTTCCTGCTTTACGGCAGAAAAGATTTTGAAAAAATGACGAACCGGAAATACAACTACGCCACCGGTCTTAACGGTCACTTTGAGCTGGCGCTGTATGTAGATACCTTTGAGGAAGTTGACGCTTCCTTCAAAGCAGCAGTTGAAAACGGCGCCGAACCCGTGATGGAACCGACGACCGAGCCGTGGGGACAACGCACCTGTTATATCGCCGACCCGGAAGGCAATCTGATAGAGATCGGCTCTTGGAATAAGCCTTATGAAATAAAGTAACCTATAAAATGATCAGGAGATAAAAGAGATGTTAAGAATTGAAGGATTAACGAAAACCTATGGGGAAAAGAAAGCGGTGGACGAGCTTTCGCTGCACATCCGCCCGGGCGAGATATACGGCTTTATCGGGCACAATGGCGCGGGCAAGACCACTACGCTTAAAAGCGTCGCCGGGATACTCGGCTTTGACAAGGGAGAGATCTTCATCAACGGAAGCTCGATTATGAAAAATCCGGTGGAATGTAAACGACAGCTCGCCTATATTCCCGACAATCCCGATCTGTACGACTTTATGAGCGGTATCAAATATCTGAATTTCGTCGCGGATATCTTCGGCGTATCCTCCGAGGAACGTCAGGATAGGATACGAAAATACGCCGATGTCTTTGAACTGACAAAGGATCTGGCGCAGCCGATCTCCTCCTATTCGCACGGCATGAAGCAAAAGCTGGCGGTGATCTCCGTGTGGATCCATTCGCCGAGGCTGATCATCATGGACGAGCCTTTTGTCGGTCTCGATCCGAAAGCCGCGTTCAAGCTCAAAGAGATGATGCGCGAGCACTGCGACAACGGCGGCGCGATATTTTTCTCGACCCATGTGCTGGAGGTCGCCGAAAAGCTCTGCGACAAGGTCGCCATTATCAAGCAGGGCAGGCTGATCAAATCAGGTACGATGGAAGAGGTCAGAGGCGACGAGAGCCTCGAGGAAGTCTTTCTGGAACTGGAGGCGGAGTAAATGCTGAAGGTGCTGTTGAAAAAGCAGATGACAGAGGTTTTCCGAGGCTTTTTTTACAACCGCAAAACCAACAAGGCGCGGTCAAAGGCTAACCAAATCGTTCTGTTTAGTCTCTTCGCGTTTTTGATGGTCGGAGTCCTCGGCGGCAGCTTTACCGCCGTTGCCTTAGGCGTATGCTTCGGGTTG
>Ga0326511_10003354_pt1 | contig 12872 bp, 8 predicted proteins | sample 0_2496_0518_D_FD_203701 | JGI IMG/M metagenome (GOLD analysis project Ga0326511, IMG submission 203701) | Bovine rumen microbial communities from UC Davis, California, United States - 0_2496_0518 | ecosystem: Host-associated > Mammals > Digestive system > Stomach > Rumen | place: USA: California... | reverse complement strand
AAAGGTCTAATGGTGATACTTCCCTTACCCTGAAACTGACTGCTGCTGTTGTGTGAGTAGCCACCCTCAGTCAGCAAGCCATAAGGGTTAGCACCACTCTTTCCAGAAGCCAAACGTCCATCTTCCCATGTTGCAGGGTAGATGGCAGGCATCTTACGCATGTCGCTGAAAGGATCGTAAACAGTATTGTCACTCTTTGCATGGCGCAGGCTGAAGTCAATGCTGGTAGACAACCATTTGTTGATGGTAAAGTCGTTGTTGGCACGCATCATATAGCGCTTGAAACCACGACCATCATACAGTCCGTCAACATCATCGTATGACAATGTGACCACAGAGCGTACCACCTTATTACCACCTGTCATGGTCAGATTGTGCGAGCTACGAGGTGCACTGGACTTCAACATCAGTCCCTGCCAGTCCGTAACAGGATACTGGTCTGGGTTGGTTTCATGATAGCGCATCCAGTTCTTTGTCTGGTCTGCCGTATATACCTGAAACAGTCCGCCTGAAGGATTATCATTATACTGCAACTCATTGTTCATCTCCAGATAGCGAGTCACACCCACCATGCTTGGCTGTGTGGTTGGGATCTCAAGACCCAACTCACCAGTATAGTGCAACGACAGCTTGCCCACATCCTGACCACGCTTAGTGGTTACAAGGATAACACCTGCAGCAGCCTTGGCACCATAGATACTGGCAGCTGCAGCATCTTTCAACACGGTGATGTTCTCTACATCGTTTGAGTTTACATTATCCAGCGAACCTTCCACACCATCGACAATAACAAGTGGTGACGAGTCGCCCATGGTGGTGACACCACGCACATGGATACTGCTGGCTCCACTGCCAGGAGCACCACTGTTTCGTCTTACCATGATACCAGAGAGCGAACCCTGCAAGGCATTGGACAACTGAGTATTGTGTCTTGCCACCAAGTCTTCACCCTTCACAGCACTCACAGCACCAGTAAGGTCCTTTTTCTTCACCGTACCATAACCAATGACAACCAGTTCTTCAAGAGTGTTGCTGGTCTCAACCAAGGTTATATCGTATTTGCCACTGGCAGCTATTTTCACCTCCTGGGTATTAAATCCCATATAGCTTACCTCTATGACATCATCCTTTCCACACTCAATCGTATAGTTACCATCCATATCACTGATGGTTCCCTTACTGCTTCCTTTGATCTTCACCGTGGCACCCATGAGCGGCTCACCGCTCTGGTCCACGATGTGTCCTGTCACTGTGCGAGGCTTATCATCATTCGCTGCCATGCCGGAAGACTTCGCCTTCTTGGCACTTGTAATGACGATTTGCTTTCCGTTAATAGTGTAGGACAATGAGGCAGTGGCACACAGATCAGCAAGAATCTTCTCAATGCTGCGTCCCTGCAACTCAATAGTCACTTGTTCACTCAGGCGTTTCTCCACGGCCTGATCGTAAACAAATACATACTTACCCTGTGCTTCGATATACTTAAAGACAGACTTGATTGTTGTTTTCTCAGCCTTCAGTATATACATCCCGTTTGCATGGTTCAGCGTGATAACGCCTGCCCACATCGGAGATGCGATAGTCAGGGCTGACAACACAACCAACGCTGCCAATCGCTGACGACATAGGGATTTGATTCTGAGTGTTCTCATACAATAATAATATTAATAGTTTATGTTTAGATTAATGAATACTCACATTGTTTAATATTAGCCAGCCATTGTGGAGCAGACTTTTATCAACAGCTATCTCAAGAGCAGGCCTGTTTTCTTTAGTCACATCGACCAGTGCCACAGCCCATTGATACACGCCCTTTTTCAGTTCCTTGGAGCAAAGCGTTACTTTACTGGTAGAAAAGTGCCCCTTTTCCCATAGAGAAAGGTTACTTTCCTCATCGAGAAGTACCGCTTTTACTTCACCGTCCTGCAACAGGGCATAGGCAACCTTGTATTTCTGGTTCCATTGTGGGATATTGGTAGGACAGTAGCCCCATCCCATATTGGTCCAAACGGAACTGATTGTTACATCCTTAGCGCCGGCTTTCAACTTGTCTGGCACAGTAACTGACGAGGGATAGAGTCGATAACCACCTTCTGCCACAAAGCGTTTAACCAAATCGAAAGAGGTGGCAAACCACGAACGTGTCTCGTCGTTCACACGCAAGTCCATCATGTTCACATGGGCTTCCTTCGCATCCAGATACTCTCCCAAGCGCACATCCTCAGGATGTCCCTCACGATACTTTCCGCTAGGATCGCGCCAGTAGCGGTGATGAGCTCCTGTTATCCAGCCACCCTCCATGATAATGGGGCGACGGAAGTTCCATTTCTCAGCAAAGTCCTTTTCCCACTTTTCATAATATCCAGTCATACCAAACGCATCGTGGCGCAGACTATAGCCTTTATTGATAGCACCCTCGAGCAATGCCTGACTACGCTCGTGAGGTGCCGACCAGCTAATCGTGTCGCCTACCAACCGATGATAGTTGATAATCAGGGGAATCTTCGTGAAGGTCTTCGTGTAAAGGTCGGTAATCCAGTTGAACACCTTCTCCTTATTACTATAGTCACCATATTTCACACCATGAGCCTCGCCCCATTTTCCAAGTCCATAGGCATCGATGAAGTCCACCTTGTCAGGGTCATTGAAAGCAGTAGCAAGCGCTTTCAAGAACTTGGCATATTTCTCTTGAAACACAGGATCATCGGGATAAGGCGACCAAACAGAAGGATTGTTCGGGTCTTGGAAGCCACAGGCACCTGCTTCCTTCACATAGAGCGGCGTATTCTGTCCTTGGTCACGACTATCCACCACAATACGGAAGGCCAGTTTCATGTTGCGATCCAACACACTTTGGAAGAGCCTGCTAATGCGGGAATCAGAATTCTGCCAAGCATATTGTCCCTCCTCAGGCTCCAAAGAGCTCCAAGAGGTACGCACATAGCACGTATTGGCATAGTCAGAGACACGAACCACAGAGTCTCCCACACTCATTTTGTCATACCCCATCTTGTCCCAGAAGTTCTCGTCCCACGTTCTTCCCATATACATCACCCATCCGTTTAGCGGGTTGCGCAAAACGCGAGTGCTATCAGGCAAGAAAGTGGTCGTAACCATCTTGGCTTGAAGCGTATGGCATGCTGCCATCAGTAAGATAGCAAATAATTTATATCTCATTGTCTTAAGGTTGGTTTCTAGTATAATTCAATTTGACGAGAGAAGGCCCCATCAATGGAAATCGGTGCCAGCCAGTGCGTTAACCGACTTTATCACATCGCGAACATCCTTCTGATAAACCAGTTTTCCATACAACTGGATATCAGCATGCATATCATCAACAGTATAGTTTGTACCGTAGTAGTCATTAATTCGAGTCATCACCATACCCAGGTCTTCACCATGTAGGCTAAGCACCCCGTTCAGCCAACCGGCATATTTCTGAGCATCTACCTCCCGAAGACTCTTGAAGGTGCCATTTTCCAATTGCAGCAATTGGTTAGGACGCATCGTCACGGCATCATTATTACTTGTCGTTGCCGATACACAACCCTCTATAAGCACCACCTCTGTCTGATTATTACTATAGTGGTTGACACAGAACTTGGTACCCAGGACCTTGACACTCACGCCATCCGTATTGACAATAAAGGGATGATTCTTGTCGTGTGCCACATCAAAGTACACCTCTCCACAGGCATAAACCTCGCGACGCTCACCATTGAACACCTTAGGATACCTGACCTCTGAACGCGAATTGGCAATAATCTTTGTACCATCACTCAGCATAATGGTCATCTTCTCACCAACAGGCACCTTGATGGAAACATACTCCAGCGTAGCCTGACTAATCAGCGTTCCTTCGTCAACGCCCATTGAAGAGCGATAAGCAAAGAAACTGAAACTCATCACAAGGACAACAGCCAGCGAGGCTGCCAACGACAAGATGACACGACGGCGCGACTTCCTCTGGTGTATCTTGCGGAAGGTGAGCTGCTCTATCCTGCTCAGGTTCACGCCCTCAGGCACTCCGTCATTAACGAAGGCCTTGAGTTTGAGGTCCTCCAGACTATCGCCATAAGCATAGTCGGAAAGGGCATTCCCTATGTTGTTATTATCATTTCTTTGCATAGTCATATATTATATGTATGTGTTGACGTTTTTAATAATTGCCTGTGATTGGGACTATCTTCCCGTCCTTGGTCCTGTCACCATCTCTTCGTCCAAGCAGTTTCTTCTTCAAAGCGCTCATGGCGTAGGCAATATGGTAATTGACCGTTGCGAGTGTGATGCCTGTCAGTTTGCATATCTCCGCATAAGGCATCTGGTCTATCTTCGCCATATAGAAGATACGCTTGCACTTGAGTGGCAGTCCCTCTATGGCTTCGTGCAGCGAATTAACCTCTTCTTCCGAAATCATGCTGTCTATTGGTGTCAGCATGTGAGGGAACTCAAAGTTGGGAAAGTCATCAATGTTTATTTCTAACTTCTTCTTTGAGGTCTTACGCATCAGCGAGATCACCTTGCGATAAACAATAGTAGAAAGCCAAGCGTTGACATTATCTATTTCCCCCAGCGACTTACGGTGTGACCACACCTCCAAAAAGACATCACTGACCACCTCCTCGGCACTCTCCTTGTTGCCAAGCATACCATATGCCTGAAAGTACATTCGCTCGGAATGCTTTCGCATAAAGTGCTGAAGGGCCAGCTCGTTTCCCTTCGAGATGAGGATTAGTTCTCGGTCTGTCTCAGCCATTGTTCAGGGTTTTCTACTAATCATGACGCAAAAATAATAAAAATATATAGTACTCTTCTGCAAAAAATTTATTTTTTTCTTTCCTTCATGCTTTTCTGTCCTTTCTTGATAGCCTTAAACCATCGTTTTGCCATCCTCTTGGCTCCCTTCTGATTAGGGTGAACACGGTCGTGAATAGTCATCGTTCGCCAATCATGTCCTGTTGCCATGTCAACCAGGAACAGATGATGGTCGGCACCACCTGTCACCATCTCGGCAATACGTCTGTTTAGTTCTGGAATATAACTGTATTTAGGCAGCTTCCCACTGGGTGTCACCTGTGCAATGAACACCAATGCCTCGGGGTTAATAGTATGAATCGTACTGATGATATGCTGATAGGCCTTTATCATCCCGTCCACTGGTTGTTGGTCTGCGAAATGATTATGCCCCGCATGCAGCAGAACGATATCAGCAGGATACAAGCGATAGATGCTGTCCACACGTGCCTCTATAAACTCAACAGGTTTGCCACTAAAGCCACAATGACGCAAAACCCCTGCAGGTGTCTTGCGCTCTCGCGGACCAATGAAGTCCACCTCATAACCCTTTCTCTGGAACAACTGCCATAATGGATAGAGGTATGAGTTGAACTCATCACCACCTTCTGTGATCGAATCGCCCATACCCATCACAGAGAAACGCTTCTCCTGCGTTTCTGCCACCATAGTGACAGACATCAGCAGGAGAAGCACGAAAACAAATCCTTTTATTGTCAACCTATTCATCTTCAGCAAAAACGCCGTTATAGTTACACCAGCCATTGCCCTCTTCCAGTTCCTCTTCCTCGAAATCACAAGTTCTGGACAATTGCTCCGAAGTAGTCACTACATTGAAATAGCTGGCAGCTATCATGCTGGTACATTCTATCTTCGTCACTTTGACACTACAGGGTATATATGTCTTTTTACTCATAATCGTGTATGTATAAATTAAGGTAATTATAATTTCTGGCCTACGACATTGTATTTTATGCCATTCTTCATCATGACGATTCGACCATTCTCTATGAACTTGCCACTACGCTTCGTGCCACTATTCTGCAAGCCTTTCACACTTGCTGCCTCATTCTCGAATGATACAAACGAGCGGGCTTCAGAACCACCCAGCACCAGATAGGCTCTATGTGCCTTGTTCATAAAGGCGGCACCACCAGCCTCAGCATAGTAGAATCCCAGTCCGCTTTCGCCATTGGCCAACTTATAATGCTTACCATCGCCTGTCGTCGTCTCTGCAACGTCAGAACCCTTCAATAAGTTGGTGGGGGCAGCCTCATCCGAAACCGCAACAACAGGGTCATACACGCCTTCTGTACCTTCAACCAACAGCGCTGTACCTGCCGGAACAACATAGCCTGCTTCGTAGGTAGTGCCTTCTGTCAGTCTGCTGCCAGTAATAGAACTAAAAGTCTTTCCTATCACTCCTACCGGCATGGTAAAGGGCAGGCTGAGGTAATAGGTCCCAACACCTACAGACGAGATATTGATGGCAGCGCTAATAGAAGTGTTGTATTCATGCTTTACGTTGTTAGTCTCTGTCGTAGCAGAATTAGCAACGACATTCAGGTTATCAGCAGAAGAATTGTTATAAAAAAGGCAATTCGTCACATTCAAAGCACGGGCATAAGTTCCATCTGGAGCAGTACCATTCCAAATACTGGCACCTTTACCATTGATTTTATTATTCACAAATGTGCAATTGGAAAAATTCAATTCTTGTCCATGTTGCATCATCACTAAGCCACAAGGGTCACTCGGACTCCCGGTAGCCTCATTGTCTGCAAACAAGCAACGCTCAAAGGTCGTCCATCCCTTGGTGGCATGGTTGCTCTGCAGGCGAGCCACCACACCACGGTTGGCAGCTTTATTGCCCGTAAAGGTACAGTCAACGACCTTCAGCGTAGAACGCTTTGAAAAGAAGGCGTTGGCACCCTGACCCGTATTTACAAGGTCCTTGAAGTTACACTTGCTGACGGTCACCTCGGCACCACAGTTATCCAGATAGATAGCGCCTTTCGTGTCGTCACCGCCCTGGGCAATATACAGATTTTCGAAATCGATATTTGTAATAGTAACACATTTCTCGGTTGTTCCTGCAGCAACTGCCGTATTTATCTGGAATACACGGTCGCGGTCACCATCGTTAACATCTCCATCACCATTAGCATCACCGTTGAATACGGTACGGTCAACACCTTCTGATCCGATTAGGTTGATACCCATCTTCACATAGAGTGTAGCAGTGGGCACATATTTGCCAGCAGCGAAGTACACGTTATCACCATTTTGAAACTTGGCTGCGTTCGTACTGTTGAACTGTTCCAGCAGTTCGTCAATACCCCATGCATTCTCTGCACTGGTACCGTTCTTTTCACCAGCACCTGCAGGACTAACATAATAATCTGTTGCAGACGCACAGAGTGCGCATGCTGTAAGGAAGATTGTTGTTAATGTTTTTTTCATAATTATCGTTATAATTGTTAGTTTCATTTCATCACGACTTTTTGGCCATTCATAATGGCGAGACCCCTATAGCTGCGGGTGACGCGCTGGCCGGCCAGGTTATAGATATGTTTAGGAGCCAAAGTTCCACTCTTCGTGGCAGCGACGCCGGTAGTCTCGTCGGTAGTCACCGTCACGCTGTTCAGCACCACCCAACCATCGCGTTTTTTGTCTTTGGCTACGGCGATGTCAAGACCAATGGCATTATCCTTCGTGGTATCTACCAATCCGACAGCCCAGGTATAGTTGCCGACTGCTACGTCGCTGAAGTCGAAGGGCGACGAGAAGGTCTGATCGTTATCCTTGACAATCTTCGAGAGGTCACTTTCCTGATCTACAAAGACTTTCTTAACCGTGTTGCCCTGCATCAAGGCATAGGCTACCTTGTATTTCTGGTTCCACTGAGGGAGATTCGTCGGACAGTAGCCCCAGCCACTGTTGGCCCAGATGGATTTTAGCGTCACGCTGCTGCCAGGCTTGACGACCGACGGCATGGTGACTTGCGTGGGGTAAAGATGATAGCCACCCTCACGAATGAAACGCTTCACCAAGTCGAAGGCCTCGTTGAACCACGAGTAGGTCTCACCATCGCTGATATTCGAGTTGTAGCGGAAGTCCATCATGTTGGCATGGGCATCCTGAGCGTCGTCGAACTCACCATGGCGAACAGCAGCATAGTCGGCATAGCCGTCCTGCTTCATGGGACTGCCCCCGTGCGACGACTTCACCCAGCCACCCTCGCTCAGTACGGGACGCTGATAGGTGTACTTATGCACGTAGTTCTTCTCCCAGTTGGAGTAGTAGGTCTTCATACCCATGGCGTCATGGCGCAGCGAGAAGCCGAGGGCTACGGCCTTGTCTAACAGACGCTCAGAGTTAGCATCGTATTTGTTGTCGTCCCATGCCGTGCCAGTGAGAATCCAACGGTGGTAGTTGATGACTATGGGAACCTTGGTAAACAGCGAGGCGGTCAGGCCGGTAATCCAGTCAAACACACTCTCGCGGGGCGTCATATTACCCGTAGAATACTTCAACGAGTGCCCCTCACCCCACTTGCCAAGTCCCGTACCGCTGATAAACTGTACCAGATCAGGGTCGTTATACTGCTCGGCAAAGGCCGTCAGAAACTGCTCGTATTTTGCCTGGAACACAGGGTCGTCAGGATAGGGCGACCAGACCTGCGTACTACCGGTGGTCGAGGTAAAACCCTGGGCACCGGCATCCTTCACATACTGTGGTGTGAAGGTGTCGTGCTTGTCGCGGCTATCGGTAATCAGCGAGAAGGCCAGCTTCAGGTTCCTTTGCTTGGCACCTTCCACCAACATCTTCAGGCGCTGGGCAGGTTTGGTATTGCACGTACTCTGCCAGGCATAGACGTTTTCTTCCGGATTAAAGTAAGTCCACGCCGCACGGATAAAGAGCGTCGTGGCATAGTCGCTGACCTTGATTTTCCCTTCTGACGAGGTAAAGTTGTCGTACTCCGACCAGAAATTGTCTGAGAGACCGTCGCCCAGACCAGCATAGATGACCCAACCCTGCATGGGGTTACGGCATCCCTCAGTATCATCCACCTCAAACGATGTGGTTGTTTGCCATGCGGGAACCACTCCGCCACTGTAGGCGCCCGGCAATGTACCATCCGTGCGCTGGGCACCAATCTGGTCAACAGTGATATCGCTGAGGATGTTCCATGTTGATACCCTGTCACCAGCATCCTGACTGCTATACATACTACTTGCAGCCTGAGGAACTATGACCTGCAACTGATTCAGCTGGTTGGTGCCAAAAACAGTGCTATAGGTATTTCCCACATAGCTGTCGGTATTGTTCCATGCAGTCAGCTTGGCATCAGCCCCACACACATTATAGCCACCCGAAACGAAAGTGGTGACCGCACTCTTGAAGTTATAAGGGGCGTTCGTTGCATCGCCCACAACAATTGAGTTTGCGAGATAAAGCTGAGCCTTGTCTGCCATCTCTACCTGTGAACCGCCAGTATTGCCTGCCAGTGTAGAACCAACTATATAGAGTTTGTTTTCGAAACTACCCTTACCATTCGTATAGACTGCACCCGAAGCTGTTGAGGTCGATATGTTATTAGCGATGGTCGAGTTGACGATATAGAGTGCCTTACCATGCTGAACCAGCACAGCAGAGCCTATTCCTTCCGTCACCGTGTTATTATAGATAGCACAACGGTTCAGTTCCGATGTTCCTTTCGCATTGCTATTGGAAGAGAAGCGCAAGGCTGCACCACGCGCCTTACAGATATTATTATAGAACTGACAATGCTCGGCTATCAAACGACTATATTGCGAGGTAATAGCCATACCTCCCAACTTTCCCGTACACTTATTGCCGTAGAACCGACAGTCCTCAACCTTTGCATAGCCACAGTCTCGCAGCAGCAAGGCACCATGATGCTCACTGTCTGTGTTATCGAAAGCACAAGTGAAGTCAATACCAGTAATGTTGACCGCCTTGATCGTCTCGCCATCAGCAGTCTGCGTATTAAAGAACATGATGATGGACAAATCGCCACTGTCTGCCGTGTCATTGTTGTTCCTGTCGCCAGAGAACACCGTAGGCGTTGCCGACGGGTATGTGGGAGTTGTCGTAACGGTACCTGTCAGGTTAGGTGCATAGCCACCTATAAAGGTGTAGCCATTCGTGGTCTGCAATTGAGCAGTCGGCTTATACACACCACCGGCAAAATGAAACGTGTTACCACTCTCGTAGCTATTGATGTTGGCACTCAGCGTGCTCAGCGACATGGCATTGTTCCAACTGCTACCATCACCACTACCCCTGCCATCAGGACAAACGAAGTAGTGGGTATTGCCTGCCCGGTTCTGAATATAGCTCAGGTCTGTTACGGCATAAGGGTTCTGCACAGCAGCATGAGCAGATTCCTGTGCTGCCTCCTTAAACGAGGTCGAAAGACCAGTAGGCGTATATTTATTGCCCACCACACTCTGACCGAAGATAGCCTCATACCAAGTGCAGGCAGCCGTATAACGACCATGAATCACATTCAGGTGATAGCCGTCGCGGTTCATGTTGTCACCAATGAAGGTTGTACGGGCATTCTGTATGGCAGTACCGCAAGGAATGAGCAGATCCATTCCGTGCTCTTTGAAAGCATTGGTTGTGGCATCAATGATGGCCTCATACATCTTCTGCTGGTCTTTGTCGTATTTGGCAAAGTCGCTATGCGTGGAGTTCTGCGCATAGGCCCAGGTCTGATGCAGAATCAGCTTGGCCTTAGGCAACTTCTCCTTGACATACTTAATCAGTTCCGTGAGATAAGGCTCGTAGGTGTCATACTGTCCCGACATGCCACTCACCTGTTGCAGACTCACATAGTCCCAGGTCTCATCGGCCAGTGCCTTTTCAATGGTCATGCTTCCCGTCTCAACCTTCACGCCGTCAAGTCCAATCTTGCGATAGGCATAGTCGGCCGTGTTATTCACCATATTGTTATAGTGACGTTCCAGCGAACAGCCACCAATGTACATATTGCCGATAATCAGCTGTTTACCGTCAGCCTCAGCTATTTCATGCAGATACTGTTCTACAGCATCCTGCGAAAAGCTATTTCCAATAGCTAACACTTTTACGACGTCTTGTGCCGCTGCTGTCCTTAGAACAAGGCACAGCAGCACAAGTAACGTCATCCTAAAACTTACCATGAAATAACTAACTACTAACTATTATAAACTACTAACTACTTTCTTACCATTAAGGATGATGATACCCTTCTTGCCTGAGGTCACACGCTGACCGTTCAGGTTGTATGCCACCTTCTGCTGGTTCTGTGCACCAACGGTCTTGATAGCATCGGTTTCACCACCGCCATCATCAGGATTATCATCAATTGCTGATGGGGCAAAATCATAGGCACCAATGACATTGTTTTCACGAACGGCACCTGTCTGGTCCAGGGTTATATCTGCAGCAGGGTTGATAGCAGGATTGAGCGCCTCGACAGCAGCGGCGAAACCCTCCATAGTCTCGTTCTTGGCAATAGGAGCCAGCACACCATCGGTCAAGACATTGTCACCAAACACATCCTCACGTGTCTTGTCGGTGATGTTGCCCTGCAAAGCGATGCTGTCGCCCACGGTGATGCCACCCAGCACGATGGAGTTAAGGATATTCGCTTTTGATGTGGCGTTCAGAAGGATTTCCATCTGGTCGGCCTCAGCCTCAGCAGCCGAACTGTTGTCGGCAAAGGTGCAAGACACCACATTCAGGATGCGGCTGTAGTTACCATCGGGAGCAGTACCGTCCCAGATGCAAGAGCCCTTACCATTCACCTTATTATTAATAAAGCTGCAGTTCACGAAGTTCATCTGCTGACCATGCTGCATCATCACGATACCGCAAGGATCGCCAGCAGCACCGGTTGCCTCGTTGTCGGCAAACAGACAGCGCTCAAAGGTGGTCCATCCTTTCTTGATGTCACCCTGCAGGCGAGCCACCACACCACGGTTGGCAGCTTTATTGCCCGTAAAGGTACAGTCAACGACCTTCAGCGTAGAACGCTTTGAGAAGAAGGCATTGGCACCCTGACCACTATTAATAAGGTTTTTAAAGTTGCATTTGCTAACGGTCACCAGGGCGCCACAGTTATCCAAGTAGATTGCACCTTTCGTGTCGTTACCGCCCTGGGCAATATACAGTCCTTCGAAGTCGATATTTGTAATGGTGACACATTTCTCCGTTGTTCCCACACCCACAGCGGTGTTTATCTGGAACACACGGTCGCGGTCACCCTCGTTTATTTCTCCATCACCATTGGCATCGCCACTGAATACGGTGCGCTCAGCACCCTCGGCGCCAATCAGGTTGATGCCCATCTTCACATAGAGTGTAGCTGTGGACACATATTTGCCAGCGGCGAAGTACACGTTATCACCATTTTGAAAGTTGGCTGCGTTTGCACTGTTGAACTGTTCCAGCAGTTCGTCAATACCCCATGCATTCTCTGCACTGGTACCGTTCTTTTCACCAGCACCTGCAGGACTAACATAATAGTCAGCAGCAGAAGCAATGGCTGGCGTTGCCATTACAAGCAAGGAAAGCGTAAAAGTTTTTAGATTCATAAGAATAGTTTATTGGTTATTGAATAATAATAAAAGAGATTCTACCTATAGTGACGCAGCTTCTCGAAAAAACTATAGGTGAAAAGCAAAAAAAAATTGGGCCACGGTCAAAATGCCGTAGCCCAAGCTGTCTGTTTGCTGACTTTTTTATCAGAACGAAACCTCATCGCACCAGCGCACAACTGGCTTGCCATTCTCAAAGTCGATGGGAATCCAGACGTAACGGGCATCGCGGGGATGGCGCGGACGCCAGATGTCGGCCATGAAGATATGACGACCGTCGTCGAGAGCACCTTCTTGTTGTGCTTCACGCGCCCGTAGGTCTTGCCGAAGCCTTGGTTCTTCTTGTTGGTGTTCATGTAACGTTCTATTTTCAATGACATAGTTGATAATAAGTTTTAAGGGTTGATGAATACAGTTAGTTGTTCTCTCGGTTGCTTCGCGATGCATCTTGCAAGCAGTTGCAAA
>Ga0326511_10003353_pt1 | contig 12879 bp, 8 predicted proteins | sample 0_2496_0518_D_FD_203701 | JGI IMG/M metagenome (GOLD analysis project Ga0326511, IMG submission 203701) | Bovine rumen microbial communities from UC Davis, California, United States - 0_2496_0518 | ecosystem: Host-associated > Mammals > Digestive system > Stomach > Rumen | place: USA: California... | reverse complement strand
TTTCTTTGCCGAGTTCTTCGGAGATGAATCTGCTCGCACACAAAAAGACATTTCCGCTTGCAATCATAGAAGCAAGCCGGAAGAATGAGCCTGTCAATGTCAGGACTCCCATTGCTTCCGAGCCAAGATGCTTTGTCATAAAGGCATTGAGGAGCAGACCAAGCCCGTCTAATGCCATTTGTATTACGGTCAGCAGAACCGTATCTTTCAGGATATTTCGTTTCAAGATTCTGTTCCGTCCTTTCAGAATAGAAATAGCTTCTGACAGATTCTATGCGTATTTCCGGAAGAACATGCCTGACAGACTGTGCCGTTATGGCTGATATTTTCTTTTTTGGGAATTTTTATTGACAGATTCCGGAATTCATGTTATACTGAAATTAAATAAATTCAACATAAGGGGGGATTCTGTGTGAAAAAAATATATGCATTTTTAGTATCTCTCGGATTATGCATTTCTGCCGTATCAGCCATGCCGGAAATCGTTTCAGCATCAGAACAGAAAACAGTTGTATTCGAGAATTTTGACAGATCTGTCAACGGCGGTGAACCGATCAGAGGGGCGGATATTTCTTCTGTGATTGCCCTCGAAGAATCCGGTATTGTATTTCATAATGATACGGATTACAAAGAAGAAGATATTTTTAAAATCTTAGCTGATCATGGAGTGAATTATATTCGCGTGCGAGTCTGGAATCAGCCAAGCGATCAGAACGGCAACAGCTACGGCGGAGGCCATAACGATGTAAAAACAGCCGCTGAAATCGGAAAACGTGCCGCTCAGTACGGAATGAAACTGCTTGTCGATTTTCATTATTCTGATTTCTGGGCCGATCCTGAAAAACAAAGAACACCTAAAGCATGGCAGAATTATTCTGCTGATGAAAAGGGTTCGGCAATTTATTATTATACACTCGAAAGTCTGAAAACAATTCGGGATGCCGGCGCAGAAATCGGCATGGTACAGATCGGAAACGAAACAAATGGCATGATGTGTGGTGAATCTGATATGTATACGATCTGTAAACTCATGAAAGCAGGCTGTAATGCTGTCAGCGATTTTGATCAGAATATTCTCAGAGTACTTCATTTTGCAAATCCTGCTTCGGGAAAATATCCTTGGTATGCTCAAATTCTGAACGAATGCGAAGTGAATTATGATGTCTTTGCGACTTCGTATTATCCTTACTGGCACGGAACGACTCAGAATCTGACTTCTGTATTAAAATCCATTGCAGACAGCTATGATAAATATGTCATGGTTGCTGAAACAGCTTATCCGTATACGAACGAAGACGGCGATAAATTCGTGAATGTGATCTCTGAAAATGCTCGGGATTCTGTGTTCAGATATGATATTTCCGTAGAGGGTCAGGCGGAATGCTTTACAGATGTCTTTCAGGCAGTCGCTGATGTCGGTGCAAAAGGAATCGGGGCTTTCTACTGGGAACCGGCTTGGCTTGGCGATTATAACGCTTCTTGGAATGATCAGAAAGACCGATGGCAGAAACACGGTTCAGGCTGGGCGACTTCCTATGCTTCGGAATACGATCAGTCCGTAACAGAAGCAGGCGGTTCGAGTTACGATAATCAGGCATTGTTTAATTTCTGGGGTTATCCGCTGGAATCTCTGAATGTGTATCAGAATATTTATCCGAAAGCATATCATTATCAGAAATCAGATGCTTATCAGCCTGTTTCCGGAATTTATGAGATTAAAAATCAAAACAGCAATTATTATCTTGCTTATGATGAAAATTATAATATCATCCAGTCAGAAACGCCCGTACAATGGCATCTGGAAGCTCAGAAAGACGGTTATGTTCTCAGAACAGATGATCAGTATATTATGATTTCTGATCTCAATGACGGAAAAAATAAAATCCGGCTTGGCGATTCTGGACAGAAATTCAAGATAATTCAGAATCAGACTTGCAGTTTTATGATCTCAGATACGGAATGTCTGGATATTTTCGATGGCAGTACATGGGCCGGCTCATGGGCCGATTACGGAAAGGCCTTATTGACATCGAGTCAGCAGTTTGTACTGACCTGCATTTCAGAAGATGCTCCGGCAAAAGGCGATGTTTATCATGATCAGCAGATTGATTTATCAGATATGATTCTGCTTCATAAATATCTGATAAAAAAAGAAATGTTCACACAGAAACAAGCTGAATCCGCTGATCTGAATCAGGACGGTATGATTAATATCTATGACTGGATTCTTCTGAAACGTCAGATTTTCAGGAGCAAATAAAAAACCGGAGTTTCAGCACTCCGGCTTTTTTTACGGATTGAATATTTCCTGATAACAATGATAGAGATCAGAATTCTGAGGCTCGTAATTTTTTGATTTGATTGCCTTGGCAATCAGCCATCGTGCCTCAAACAAATCCGGTACAATTCCGGAAACAATCAGCTGAATGACAGCATTTCCGTATGCAGAAGATGCTTCTGCTCCGGTATAGACCGGAATCTGACAGGCATCCGCTGTCAGCTGACAAAGCAGTCTGTCTCTGATACCATCTCCCAGCAGATAGAGCTTTTCAAATTTCTGACCGGAACAGATTTCCAGTTCATTCAGTACGTCACGGAAACGACAGGCCATACTTTCATAGATACATCTGAGAATATCAGATACATCCGCCGGAACAGGCTGACCGCTCTCACTGCACCAGTTACGGAATTTGACAAGAATATCTCCCGAACCCGAAAAGGCCGGAGCATCGACATCAATAAAACGCTGACAGCTTTCAGCGGATTCTGCTGATTTTTCAAGATCATAAGCAGAATAATTTTTTCCATGTTGTTTCAGCATCCAGCTGACTTCATGCAGAAGCCTTGTTCCTGTTACGGTCTTGTGAAGCAGATTTTTATTTTCAAAGCCGATGGTATCAGAAATTCCGGCAGATGCCGTCTGAGCATTGATGATAATATGCTCTGCTTCTGTTCCCAGAGAGGCTAGTGCATCGCAGTTCAGAAAAGCAAATTTTTTCTGATCAAGAGCAGGCACGGCTATTGAAGCGCATTGGATATTATGACCGCATACTGCAATCACCGGAACGGATTTGATTTCCAGTTCTTTACATATTTCGTCTGATAACATGCCTTTGACTGTACCGATCTGCGCCATAGCCGGAAAAATATGTTCTGGAAGCTGTAATGCTTTGATCACATCGCCTGACCATCCGCCGGAATACGGACTGCATAACTGCGTTGTTCCGGCAATAGATAATTCTGATGAAATATCCCCTGTCAGCAGATAGGCGAATAAATCCGGTATTAATAAAAAAGCCTGTGTCTGTGCAAGAAGTTCGGGCGCATATAAATTCTGTTCCCATAATCTGAATACTGTATTTTCCGGCCGGATTCTGTATCCTGTCAGAAGATGCAGTCTGTCCGGAGAGAGTAATTTTTCTGCTTCGGTCATGATATGATTTTTTATATTCTGCTCACAGACAGGATTCCCCAGAAGCGCACCTCTCCGGTCGATCAGGGCATAATCAGCCCCCCATGCATCAATTCCGACAGAATCGAAACCGCCGTATTCAGAGGCTTTCCGGAGAGCGTTCTTTATTTCCTGAAATAATCCGAGAATATTCCAGTATGAAATGCCCTGACAGGAAACGGGCTGATTCAGAAAGCTATAAATTTCTTCTGCTTTTAATATTTCGTTTTCGTAACGCACCAGCACAGCACGGCCGGCAGATTGGCTCAGATCAAGAGCAAGGACAGTTCTTTTTTTACTATTCATGGCAAATCCCTGATTTCTTTCCAGAATTTCGACAGGAAATTTTCTGTTTCTGTATTAAATAAAATCTTTCTCACTTATTATACACTATTTTAGTAAATTTGTCCAGAGCTTTTCTGAAAAAAATTAAAAAAATCAGATCAATTTTTTCAGATCGCAGATGATAAAAAGATTTTTCAAAAAAATTGATATTCTTATATTGACGGAATGAAAAATTTCGGCTATAATAGAAAATAGATAAAATCAAAAAAAGAGAGGTAGGATTTATCTTGCATACAAAAATTGCCGCTTCGCTTCTGAGTGCGAATATTCTTCACTTGGGTGATGAACTGGAACGAGTAAAAAATGCCGGTATCGACTGGTTGCATTATGATGTCATGGATGGCTGGTTCGTGCCGAATCTTTCGTTCGGCCTGCCGGAATTGCAAGCCATTTCTAAAAATACAGACATGTTTCTTGATGTGCATCTGATGATTAACAATCCGGAATTATATATTAAAAATTTCGCCGTATCCGGAGCGGATCTGATTACATTTCATCTGGAAAGCCTGAGTGATCCGTTCAGTACAATCCGGACAATCCGGCATTATAACAAACAGGTAGGAATCTCAATCAAGCCGAAAACTCCGGCAAAGGCTCTTCTGCCGTTTTTAGACGAGATTGATGTAATTCTTGTCATGACTGTAGAACCCGGTTTCGGAGGTCAGGGCTATCTGCATCAACTGACTGCAAAAATTACAGAAATCCGGAATATGATACAGAACCGGAATATTAAAATAGAAGTGGACGGCGGTATTGATCATACCACTGCACCGGAAGCGATTGCAGCCGGAGCGGATATTCTTGTCTCCGGAAGCTATCTGTTTAAACAGCAGGATATGAAACATGCTGTGAATCTGCTTAGAATAATCAAATAAATCTGAATCAGATACAGAACAAAAGAATCTTTATCAGAGAGGAGAGCACAGATTTTCCATGAGAATCAAGCCAAAAGGCCGGAAAATCTACCGCCGGAAAGATAAAATTGCCTATCATAAAAAAATCCGGCATGATACAGGCTCGGCTGTCATGACACTGGTGATCGCTGCTGTGATCGGTTTTGTCGGCTACAGTGCGGGCGCACCTGTGATGAATTTTTTGCAGGAGAGAAATTTTCTCTCTCCTCCGGATCAGAATTATGCTGTCACTGCCGAAGAGACTGTAGTAAATAATACAGAGAATCAAGAAGAAATTCCAGAAACTGAGACCGAATCCGAAACAGAAGAAAAAATCGGTTTTATACAGAAAGCACCATCTATACAGGGGTATCAGCTTGATCAGTCTGCATTGATGACAGAATCTGCCTTGCTCAATGCACTGGAAAATCTTCCGGAGGGAATCTCGCATTTATTCGTACCTCTGAAAGCAGAGGGCGGCGAGATTTATTATGCAACCTCGGTCAAAGATGCTGTCCGGAGCAATGCCGTGCAGGCAGTTATCCCGTTATCTGTGATTTATCAGAATATTTCTGCCAAAGGCATAGAACCCGTAGCGGTAATTAATACGCTGAAAGATTCTGTTTTCCCAAAAACTGCGCCGGAGGCTTCTTATCTCTATACTGAAACAGGAGAATTCTGGAAAGACAGATCTTCTGTACAGGAGAAAATTTGGCTTGCGCCGTTCAGTACGCTGACACAGGATTATCTTTCTGATCTGTGTGAAGAAATTGAAACGGCTGGTTTCCGGATCATTGTCTGTGACGGTCTGGAATATCCGGCTTTTCCCAGAACAGAACTGGATTCTCTTGCTCCGGAATGCGCAGAAACAGATCGTTATCGCTATCTGACCGATCTGCTTACGGCTATGAGAGCAAAAGCAGCTGAATCTTCTTTCTTTGTCAGAATCAATGGCAGCAGTACACTCGATGGCGATACAGAAACGCTTATGGCCGCCGAGGCTCTTCCGGCAGACTGTCTGCTGGTGACAGTCAGTCCGGAGAATCAGGAAAATATTCAGAAATTAAAAGAAATTTCGTCTTCTGTTCCGGTCATTCCGGAATGGCAGGGAGATGAAATTCCCAAAGAATTAAAATTAAAAACTTATGTCCTGAATCCGGAAAAATAAATATAATATATACTGTAAAGGAGTATTGTTATGGCTGAAAAATTTACAATCTCGCTCAAAAAAATTATTGATGAGTTCAAACTCGAAGTAATCTATACACCGAAAGACCCTGCTGAACTCTTGATTGATGAAAATGATGTCAACCGCCCTGGTTTACAGCTCATGGGCTTCTATGAGTATTTCAATCCGGAAAGAATCCAGATCATCGGCAAAATGGAATTCGCTTATTTATCTACAATTGATGAGAAAACAAGACGGGAACGTCTGGAAGCATTATTTTCCCGTAAACTTCCGGCTCTGATTATTACCCGCGAACTCCCCTATTTTTCTGAAATGCTCGAACTTGCTCAGGAATATGAAATGCCTCTGCTCCGGAGTAAGGAAAGTACTTCTAATTTCATGTCCGGTTTGATTGCTTTTCTGAATCTGAATCTTGCTCCGAGAATTACCCGTCATGGCGTTCTGATCGAAATCTACGGCGAGGGCGTGTTCCTGACCGGTGAAAGCGGTGTCGGCAAGAGTGAAACAGCAATCGAACTCGTCAAGAGAGGACATCGCCTTGTTGCTGATGATGCTGTCGAAATCAGAAAAGTCTCGAATATCAGTCTTGTCGGAAGCTCTCCGGATAATATCCGTCATTTTCTGGAACTCCGAGGCATCGGCATTATCAACGCAAGACGGCTGTTTGGTATGGGTGCAGTCAAGATGACGGAAAAAATTGATCTTGTTGTCGAAATGGAACTCTGGAATCCTGAGAAAATTTATGACAGAATGGGTATTGATACAGAATATGCTTCTATTTTGGGTGTGAAAGTGCCGTCTCTGACAATTCCGGTCAAACCGGGCAGAAATCTTGCTGTTATTTTAGAAGTCGCCGCCATGAATAACCGTCAGAAGAAAATGGGCTATAATGCCGCTACAGAACTGCTCGAACGGCTCGGTATGGATATGGAAGGCACAGAAACAATCAAAGATTATGATGCTTTTTAATTGGAGGGTTTATATTCATGAAAAACAGACTGAAACAGCTCTGTGATAGTTATCAGATGAAATTTATGACAGATGTCCCGCTTGACGGACATACAACTTTTCATATCGGAGGCAAAGCCGATTACTGGATAGAAATCAATTCCGTACAGGGGCTGAGTGCCGTGCTCCGGCTCTGCTGTGAATGCCATCAGCCTTATTTCGTCATGGGCAGAGGGAGTAATATCCTCGCTTCTGACAATGGCTACAGAGGTCTGATTCTGCATCTCGGCAATGCCTTTTCAGAAATCAGATTTCAGGACGATACAACACTTGTATGCCAATCGGGAGCAATGCTGACAACTGTTTCCAGAATTGCCGGAGAACATCAGCTTTCCGGCATGGAAGCTCTCAGCGGTATCCCCGGTACTGTCGGCGGTGCTGTGTTCATGAATGCCGGTGCCTATAAACATGAAATGAAAGATATTGTGGTTTCCTGTACTTATCTGGACAGTGCCGGAACAGAACATGTGCTGACTCAGGAAAAACTTGATTTTTCTTATCGGCATAGTTTCTTTACAGATCATCAGGATGATATTATTATTTCCGTCACGATGAAATTACAGAAAGACGATCCGGAAGCGATTTCTTCCAGAATGCAGGATTACGCTGAACGCAGAAAAAGCAAACAGCCTCTGAATTTCCCCAGTGCCGGCAGTACGTTCAAGCGACCGGAAATCGGCTTTGCTTCTCAGCTGATTGATGAATGCGGTCTGAAAGGCTATCAGGTCGGGGATGCTCAGGTCAGTGAGAAACATGCAGGCTTTGTCATCAACCTGAATCATGCGACCTGTGCACAGGTGCTTCAGCTCTGCCGTGATGTGCATGATAAAGTCTTAGCCGAAACAGGCTGTATTCTGGAACTTGAACCGGTGCTTCTGGGTTTTCAGGATGGTGAAATTTCATGCAGTTGATTATTATTACAGGCATGTCCGGTTCAGGCAAATCGACAGCTATGAAAGTTCTTGAAGATATTGGCTATTATTGCATTGATAATCTGCCTCCGCAGTTTATTCCCAATTTCGCAGATGTGTGCAATCGTACCGGAGGCAATCTGAATAAAGTCGCTCTTGCTGTGGATATCCGCACCGGAGATATGTTTTCTGAAATTCATGAGATTATTAAAAATCTGAGAAAAACCATGCCGGATGAAGTAAAAGTGATTTTCATGGAATCTTCTGATGATATTTTAATCCAGCGTTATAAAGAAACCAGACGGAGACATCCGCTTGCTGAAAAATACAACAGTCTGTTTGAAGCTCTGGAAGCTGAACGCGAGGCTTTGCTCCCTCTGCGTTCACAGGCGGATTATTATATTGAAACTTCAAAATTAAGCACATCTCAGCTCGGCGAAGAGATACGGCAGATTTTTTTAGAAAATCAATTAGATTCCATTGTCGTGAAAGTCATGTCTTTCGGATATAAATACGGCATTTCTGCCGAGTCTGATCTGATTTTTGATGTGCGCTGTCTGCCGAACCCGTTCTATGTTCCGGAATTAAAATCGCATACGGGAATGGAAGCCTGTGTCCGCGATTATGTGATGCAGTTTCCGCAGTCGCAGACGCTGTTGAATAAAATCAATGATTTATTTGAATTTCTTTTGCCGTTATATATTTCTGAGGGAAAGAGTCAGCTTGTGATTTCTTTCGGCTGTACCGGAGGAAAACACCGGAGTGTCACATTTGCGGAGCTTGTCGGCGATGCGCTGAAAGATAAGGGTTATCGAGTGCATAAGATGCACAGGGATATTAAAAAATAAATAAAATTAATGATAACATAAGCTGTGCAGGGTATGCAGGGTCATACAGTACTCTTATATATATTTTTAAAAAAATATATTTTTCCGTGCGAAGGGATAGTAAACCCTGCATTAGCTATGCTTTCATAAATAAAATTAATTTTGATAAAACGAGGTGAAAACCGTGTCTTTTTCGCATGATGTCCGTGAATGCATCCGGAGTACAATCAATGATCATGACAGAAGATTTGCTTGTTTATATGGCATGTTATTATTCGGCAGAACTGTAAATTATGATGAAATCTGCCTGAAAAGCGAAAGCGATGTGTTCCGGTCGGTCTTTCCGGTTTTATTGAAAACTGTCTTCGGAGCTTCTGTGCCTCTGACTGTCGAAAACAAACCCCGTAAAGATCACAGCATCCTGACGATCTATAGAATTTCAGACCGTGAATCTGTTACACAGATTCGCCATGCATTTCATATGCATCAGGAACGCTGTATTGATATGAGAAATCTCCCTATGAACAGTATGGGTGCATTTCTCGGCGGAGTTTTCCTGACTTGCGGCAGTATTACCGATCCTATGAAAGAATATCATATGGAGTTTTCTGCTCCGACAGAAAAGCTCTGTAAAGATTTATGCGATATTCTCTACAGTGTCGGAGTTCATCCGAATGTGATGCAGAGAAAATATACATGGTCAGCCTATCTCAAAGTCAGCGAGGAAATTGAAGATCTTCTGACTTTTATCGGTGCGCAGAAATGTACTCTGCAATTAATTGAAATTAAAATCAATAAAGATGTCATTAATCAAATTAATCGCAGAAATAACTGCGATATGGCCAATATCGACAAGACAATTTCAGCTTCTGAAAGACAATGCCGCGATATTCAGGAGATTATCCAGCATGATGGTCTGAAAGAACTTTCTCCGGAATTGCAGGAACTCGCCGAACTTCGCCTTGAAAATCCGCATCTGAGTCTTGCGGAACTCGGTCAGATGCTCGGAAAGCCTATCGGCAGATCAGGAGTCAATCACAGATTCCGGAAATTCGCCGCTCTTGCCGAACATTACAGAAATTATGATACAGGGGAAAATGAATCATGAATCAAAATTTTATTCATCTGCATGTACACAGCGAGTATAGTTTATTAGAAAGTGCCTGCCGGATCAAAGATCTGATTCGACAGGTGAAATTATACGGTCAGACGACTGTTGCTCTGACTGATCATGGAAATCTCTGCGGCGTGATCGTATTCTGTCAGGAAGCTGTCAAAGCCGGAATCAAGCCAATTATTGGCTGTGAAATTGATACAGCTGATCATGACAGACTTGTTCTGTTATGCGAGAATCAGCATGGCTATCAGAATTTAATTAAATTATTATCAGAAAATCATCAGCCTGATCTGCAATTATTACAGAAATATCATACAGGGCTGATCTGCCTGATCTGTCCGGAATCGCTTATTAGTATTGATTTTTCTTATGCTGTAAATAAAATTCAGCAATATAAAAAAATATTCCAATTTGAAAATTTTTTTATTGAAATTCAGAAATATCATGATTTTCTGATCAGACTTTCTCAGCAGACCGGAATCGCTCTCGCCGCCGCAAATCCTGTTTATTATCTGAAACCGGAAAATGCCCGTATTCAACAGCTTCTGATTTGTATTAAAAATAATCAGGATTTTAAAGAAATTCAGAATCCTGATCGTGATCTGAAATCTACTCAGGAAATGCTAAATATATTTTCAGATCTTCCCGAAGCAATTGCAAATACTCTCCGGATTGCTGATCGCTGTCAGCTGGAAATTGAATTTCATCAGCAGAAACTTCCGCATTTTATACAGGATGATATTACAGATAATCAGGCCTATTTTGAATCGCTTTGTATACAGGGCATGTATCGGCATTACGGCGAGAATCCCTCTCCGGAAGTCAGAAACAGACTTCAGTACGAAATGCAGGTGATTCAGAAAATGGGTTTCACAGATTATTTTCTGATCGTTCAGGATTTTGTCAGATATGCTAAAAATCAGGAAATTCCTGTCGGTGCAGGCCGAGGCTCTGCCGCCGGAAGTCTCTGTTCTTATTGTCTTGATATTACTGAAATTGATCCTGTTGCTGAAAATTTACTATTCGAAAGATTTCTAAATCAAGGCCGGCAGAGTATGCCGGATATTGATATTGATTTCTGCATCGAGGGACGTTCTAAAGTCAGAGATTATGTCATTCGCCGGTATGGTCAGGATCATGTTGCTGAAATTGTCGCATTCGATACGCTCAAAGCCAAGGCCGCTGTACGGGATACCGGAAGAATTCTCCGGCTTCCTCCTGATCTGATTAATAAAACTGCTGACCGGATAGAAACTAATCTGACTATTGCTCAGGCTCTGGAACAATCTCCGGAATTAAAACAGGAATATATTGAAAATAATCAGATTCGTCAGCTTCTGGATATGGCATCTGAAATCGAGGGTTTTCCCAGACATACGACAACTCATGCCGCCGGAGTCGTGATCACAGACAAGCCCATTACAGAGTATATTCCTGTTTTTCATGATGAGAAAATGCTTGTTTCGCAATATACTGCTCCGGTGCTCGAAGAACTCGGATTATTAAAAATGGATTTCTTAGGCCTGAGAAATCTGACTGTGATCAGAGATGCCGAAAAAGCGATCAGAACCAGAGTCTCTGGATTTTCTGTTAAAAATATTGATTTGAATAATCAGAAAACTTATGATCTGATTTCTTCCGGCAATACATCCGGAGTGTTTCAGCTGGAAAGTTCCGGCATGAAAAATTTTCTGATCCGGCTCAGACCCAGAAATATGGCTGATATTATGACTGCTCTTGCCATCTATCGCCCCGGCCCTGTGGAATCAATTCCGGAATATCTCCGGAACAGACAGAATCCGGAGAAAATTTCTTATCTGCATCCGGTGCTGAAAGAAATTCTGAAATCTACATACGGCTGTATATTATATCAGGAGCAAGTTATGCAGATTTGCCGGAAAATGGCTGGTTATTCGCTTTCCGAGGCGGATAATGTCCGCCGTGCCATGTCTAAGAAAAAATCTGAGATCATGCAGAAAGAAAGATTGAAATTTATTCAAGGCTCTGTCAGAAATCAGATTCCGGAACAGATTGCAAATCAGGTATTCGATCAGATGGAACGCTTCGCCGCCTATGCATTCAATCAGTCTCATGCAGCGGCTTATGCAAGAATTGCCTATCAGACGGCCTATCTAAAAGCGAATTATTTCGGCGAATATATGGCCGCCCTCATGTCGAGTGTGATTTCTGATAATAACAAGCTCTCAATCTATCTCGAAGAATGCCGGAATGCCGGAATTACAATCTGTCCGCCTGATGTCAATATCAGTGAATGGAATTTTGTTTTTAAAAATCAGAAATTATATTTCGGCCTGTTAGCAATCAAGAGCATCGGACGGGGCTTTATTGATAAATTAATTACAGATCGCCGGAAAAACGGAAGATTTTCAAGTTTTTCCGATTTCTGCCGGAGAGCCTCCGGAGCAGGATTATTTAAAAAAATGCTGGAAAGCATGATTCAGTCCGGTGCTCTGGATAATTTAGATTATAATAGAAAACAAATGCTGACATATTATGAACAGATGTTTGATTCTGTCAATATCCAGAATCAGACCGTCATTGACGGACAGATGAGTCTGTTCGGAACAACAGAAACAGAACAGGAATTACAGCTTCCGGAAATGCAGGATTTCTCTGTTTCTGAAAAATTACAGATGGAAAAAAATTCCTGTGGCATGTACCTGTCCGGTCATCCTCTGGATGCTTGTTCATGGACAGGGAAGATTCTGCATTGTCACCAGATTTCAGCCATGCAGAATCTTCCTGACGGTTCTCAGATCAAACTGCTTTGTCTTGTGAATTCCTGTAAGAAATATAAAACCAAACAGAATTCAGATATGTGCTTTCTCAGTCTGGAAGATCAGTCCGGAAGCACAGATGCCGTTGTATTTCCGGATTTATATGCTTCTGTCAGAGAATCTCTCGGAAACGGCTGTATTTTATATCTGACAGGCAGAATTTCCAGAAAAAATCAAAAATTAAGTCTGATCTGCGAAAAAATTCAGGAACAGAAAAATTTTCTGTCTTTTCTCAATTCTATGCAGGTCTGCCTGAAAGTCCAGCATTCTCAGGAAGATCTGCAAAAACTTCACAGGCTTCCGGCTCTCTGCCGGAATTATGCCGGAAATGCCGGAATTG
>Ga0326511_10003352_pt1 | contig 12879 bp, 11 predicted proteins | sample 0_2496_0518_D_FD_203701 | JGI IMG/M metagenome (GOLD analysis project Ga0326511, IMG submission 203701) | Bovine rumen microbial communities from UC Davis, California, United States - 0_2496_0518 | ecosystem: Host-associated > Mammals > Digestive system > Stomach > Rumen | place: USA... | reverse complement strand
TTATTGGGGACTTACAGAGGCGTTACAAGACAGAAATCATGAAAATTGCCGCATAACGAAATATCTATCGAAAGGCCTCAATGCAAAAAAGAAAAAAGAGGATGTGCCTATTTTGACACACCCTCTTCTTAATGAATAAAGGGAAAACCTTATTCGAGATTGAGTGATTTCTTGATGGCCTCTACCTTCTCGGCAGCAGCGTTCATGCAGCGCTCATAGTCCGCACCGCTCTTGAAGGAAGGATCCTTCACCTCCAGATAGAACTTGATCTTCGGCTCTGTACCGGAAGGACGTACACTCACCTTGGTGCCGTCTTCGCAGAACCACTGGAGCACGTTGCTGGTTGCAGGCATCTCCAGCTTGGTCTCATGACCGGCAGCATCAGTAGCTGTCAACAGCTGGTAGTCCTTAGACAGACAAATCTTTGAACCACCCAGTTCCGTTGGCGGATTGTTGCGGAAGTCAACCATCATCTGTTTGATTTCATCAGCACCAGACTTACCTGGACGTACCACATTGATGGTCACCTCACGGGAGAAGCCGTACTCTGCATAGATATCCATCAGCAGGTCGTAGAGCGTCTTGCCGTGATCCTTTGCCCATGCTGCAATCTCGCAAATCAAGCAGATGGATGCGGGTGAATCCTTATCACGTACCTTGTCGTATGGCAGGAATCCGAAGCTTTCCTCACCACCGCCGATGTACTTTTTCTTACCCTCATTAATGCGAATCTCGTTAGCAATCCACTTGAAGCCCGTGTAGCAGTCCATGTACTCTACATTGTTCTTCTTGGCAATCTCTGCAATCACCTCTGTGGTCACGATAGTCTTCACGATGAACTCGTTGCCCTTCAACTGACCCAGTTTCTTCTTGTTGGCAATAATATACCAAGAGAACATCATACAGGTCTGGTTACCATTGATAATCTCCCATTCGCCTTTTGAGTTGCGGCAAACGATAGCCAGACGGTCGGCATCGGGGTCAGAAGCAATCACCAGGTCGGCATTGAGTTTGGTACCCAACTTCATACCCAAGGTCATCGCCTCGGCATTCTCTGGGTTCGGAGAAACAACCGTTGGGAAGTTACCGTCGATAATCATCTGCTCAGGAACAACGTGGATATTCTGGAAGCCCCAAGAACGCAATGCCATCGGAACAATCACACGACCTGTTCCGTGCATTGGAGAATAAACGATGTTGAGGTCCTTCTGGCGCAGGATGACATCCTGGTCAACCATCGCTTCCTTGACAGCCTGGATGTAATCCCAGTCCATCTCGCCACCGATCGGAATAATCAGTTCCTTGTTGGCTTCCCACTTCACGTCGCCGATTGTTACCTTCTCGACTTCGCCGATGATACCAACGTCGTGTGGGGTAAGTACCTGTGAACCGTCATCCCAGTAAGCCTTGTAACCGTTATACTCACGTGGGTTGTGAGATGCGGTGACATTCACACCAGCCTGACAACCTAACTGACGGATGGCGAATGAAATCTCAGGTGTCGGACGGAGGCTCTCAAACAGATACACCTTGATGCCGTTAGCCGAGAAGATGTCGGCTACAGTCTCAGCGAACATACGTCCGTTGTTACGGCAGTCGTGACCAACAACTACTGAGCATTGCTTGCCTGGGAATGCCTTCTTGATGTAGTTGGCAAATCCCTGCGTAGCCATACCCACGATGTACTTGTTCATACGGTTTGTACCTGCTCCCATGATACCACGGAGACCACCTGTACCAAACTCCAGATCACGATAAAATGCATCGATAAGTTCTGTCTTGTCCTCATTATCCAACATTGCCTGTACGGCTTTACGGGTCTCCTCATCAAACGATGGAGACAACCATTGCTTCGCTCTTTCTTCACATTGAGCAATAAGTGCTGCGTTATTTTCCATAATAAACAAATAAAGTTATATGTTACGTTAATAGCTATATTTGCGACAAAGTTAGTAATTTTTATTTGATTCTTGCAAAGAATTGAACTATTTTTTGTATTTTTGTGCGCAAAATAATCAAAATGAGAATGGAACTGCACTTTACAGGCATCATTATTGCCGTTTCCACCTTTATTATAATAGGGCTTTTTCACCCGTTGGTCATCAAAACTGAATATTATACAGGCACCAAACTTTGGTGGGTATTTCTCATCGCCGGACTCGTCTGCATCGGTGCCGCCGCCTGCATTGAACAGGTCATTGTCTCATCCCTGCTGGGCGTCTTGGGAGCCAGCCTGCTTTGGTCTATCGGTGAACTGTTTGCACAAAAGAAACGGGTCGAGAAAGGATGGTTCCCCAAACGACCAGATAACCAAACACCTAAACGACCAAACAAATGAAAACAGAACTGATAGTAGTTGGGAAAACGATCAACAAGCATTTCGTGGCAGGCATCAACGACTACACGGAACGCATCAATCACTATATGCCTTTTCACATCACCGTCATCCCTGAATTGAAGAACACAAAGAGCCTTTCAGAAGAACTTCAAAAAGAGCAGGAAGGTGAGCTGATACTCAAGCAGATACAACAAACAGACACCGTTGTACTTCTCGATGAACACGGTCGTGAATACCGTAGCGTTGAATATGCTGCATGGATAGAAAAGAAACAACTTTCCTGTCGGCGTCTGGTGTTCGTAGTAGGCGGTCCCTATGGCTTCTCCCCTGCCGTTTACCAGCGTGCCAACGAACAGATTTCCCTCTCGAAGATGACCTTCTCCCATCAGATGGTGCGTTTGATTTTCACCGAACAGCTCTATAGAGCCTGTACGATTATCAAAGGCGAACCCTATCATCATGAGTAAAGAATGAGGTTCAAAGGTAAAAAAAACAAAAATGAAAAGGTTTACGTAAAAAAAAGTGTTGAACCCACATACAAAACCCACAACTTTTATATATCTTTGCACCAAAATCAAGAAAAACAAATTTTTTACTAAAACATTATCATGGCACAATTAAAAGCATTAAACAAGCAGACAGCGCCGAAGAGCGTTATGCCTGAGAAGATTATCCAGTTCGGTGAAGGTAACTTCCTTCGTGCATTTGTTGACTGGATTGTATGGAACATGGACCAGAAGACCAACTTCAACGGTTCTGTTGTCGTTGTTCAGCCTATTGAGCGCGGTATGGTTGACTGGCTCAATGGTCAGGACTGTCTCTATCACGTCAATCTGCAGGGCCGCCAGAACGGTGAGGCTGTCAATACGCTGGAGCGTATCGATGTCATCAGCCGCGCACTGAACCCCTACAGCCAGAATGCTGCTTTCATGGCTTTGGCTGAGCAGCCGGAGATTCGTTTCGTCATTTCCAACACCACAGAGGCAGGTATCGCTTTCGACGACACTTGCAAGTTTACCGATGCACCAGCATCTTCTTATCCTGGTAAGCTCGTTCAGCTGCTCTATCGTCGTTTCAAGACTTTCAACGGCGACCCCAAGAAAGGTTTGATTATCATGCCTTGCGAGTTGATCTTCCTGAACGGACACCATCTGAAGGAGTGTATCTACAAGTACATCGAGCTGTGGAAAGAAGACCTGGGTGCCGACTATGAAGCATTCAAGGAGTGGTTCACCAAATACAACTATGTTTGCGCTACCCTCGTTGACCGTATCGTACCTGGATTTCCACGCAAGGAGATTGCAGAAATTCAGGAGAAGGTGGGCTACAAAGACAACCTCGTTGTGCAGGCAGAAATCTTCCACCTCTGGGTTATCGAGAAGGCAGAGAATATGACTTGCGAAGAGCTTCGCGCAGAGTTCCCAGCAGAGAAAGCTGGTCTGCACGTACTCATCGCCGAGAGCGAGAAACCATACCACGAGCGTAAGGTGACCCTGCTCAATGGTCCCCACACCGTACTCTCTCCTGTCTCCTATCTCTCTGGCGTTGACATCGTTCGCGATGCTTGCAACCACGAGGTATTAGGCAAGTACATCCACAAGGTACAGTTCGAGGAGCTGATGGAGACCCTGAACCTGCCAATGGACGAGCTGAAGCAGTTTGCCGGCGACGTACTGGAGCGTTTCAACAACCCGTTCGTTGACCATCAGGTAACATCTATCATGCTCAACAGCTTCCCGAAGTTCCAGGCACGCGACCTGCCAGGCGTAAAGGTTTATCTGGAGCGCAAGGGCGAACTGCCACAGGGACTCGTCTTCGGTCTCGCAGCCATCATCACCTATTATAAGGGTGGCAAACGTGCCGACGGTGCTGACATCGTGCCGAACGACGACCAGAAGATCATGGACCTGCTGAAAGAACTTTGGGCAACCGGCGACACACAGAAGGTTACCGACGGAGTGCTGGGTGCAGAGTTCATCTGGGGCGAAGACCTCCACAATGTGAAGGGCCTTGCAGAATTGGTAAAGAAAGACCTCGACCTGATTCAGGAAAAGGGTATGCTCGAAGCTGTAAAGACCATCCTCTAATCAGCCACAGCATTCATAACAAGAGGGTGTGTCAAAATAGGCACATCCTCTTTTTTATTTTGAGAAAATTATTGCCATCTTTAAAGATAACAGATGCATGGTTGGCCTGAACAAAGATATTTCGAATTTCGACGGTATTTGGCAAAAAAGTTGTATTTTTGCAGTCTGAATAGTGATTATTGACCATCAAACAATAAATAACAAAGCAATGGAAAAGATAATGAACTGGATGCTTGCCGCCATCCTGACCTGCGGCACAATGACCTTTATGACGGGCTGCAAAACAACGAAAGCACTTTCTGACAATACGGCTCAAGAGGTGAAGAGCGAAGAACTGATCCGTACCTCGCAGAGTTGGGACGGCGTGGAACTGCCTGACTATCTGCAGGGCCGACCGGAACTGGTGGCTGTGAAGTATGTGTTCCCAGCCGGAAAAAAGTTGGGTTGGCACCACCACCCTGTGATGAACTATGGTGTGCTGGTGCAGGGCGAACTGACCATCATCGGTCAGGACGGCAAAGAGAAGGTGGTACATGAGGGCGAGGCCGTCGTAGAGATGGTGAACACCATCCATCACGGCGAGAACCGCGGTACGAAACCTGTCATCCTATACATGTTCTACCTTGCACAGAAGGGAATGCCCTTGGCTGTTCAGCACCCAGAGATACCATTAGAATAATGTAAGGTTTATTTATAAACGAAATGAAACATACAAGACTATGGATGTTTGCCGCCATCCTGATTGTCAGCGGCGGATTAGTGACTATGGCATTCTCAGAAGACAACTATTTAGGAAAACCCGACACAACGGTTCTTGACCAGTGGCAGGCAGGAAAGACTGTCAGCCAGGAGGCCGTTGCGGCCTACGGAGGTGTGGACAAATGCTTTGCTGCGGAACCTATCCCCGATGATGTGTGGGCACGCATGCAGGGAAAGACTTATAAGGAGAACCCCAATATCAGACGTAACGATCTGCGACACATCCGCGCTTTGCACTGGGACTACGACAATCAGATGCATGTGGGCGAGATGATTGTCAACAAGGTGATTGCCGACCGCGTAGCGCGCATCTTCCGTCAGCTGTTTGATGCGAAATACCCCATTCAGCGGATGGTGCTGCCCGATGTATATAATGCCGACGACGAGACTCAGATGCGTAACAATAACACTTCGTGCTTCTGCTATCGCGCCATCGCCGGCTCTACCAAGTTGTCGAAGCATGCCCGCGGGTTGGCTATCGATATCAACACGCTTTACAATCCTTATTATAAGGACCGCGCTGACGGCACACGCTTCATACAGCCTGTTACCGGCAAACCCTACTGCGACCGCTCGTGGAACTTCCCTTATAAGATAGATCACAAAGACCTTTGCTTCAAACTCTTCACCGAGGCTGGCTTTGAATGGGGCGGTGACTGGAAAACGTGCAAGGACTTCCAGCATTTTGAACTGATGGAGTAGCGAGAGGAGAGGCACAAGTTTACTTGATGACTATCCCGAGTCACGACAGAAGTCGAACGAAGTTCAACTAATCGAGTAAGCGAGGGCAAAACAAATTTATTTGAGTTTTGCCGAGCGTGAGATAAGTCGAACGAAGGTCAACTATCGAGTAAGTGAAGCCCCCCTACTACTCCCCCCCTTTCAGGGGGAGAGCGAGGGGCGAAGGGCGAAGGGCGAAGGGTAATTTAGGCGAAATACCGGAAAAAGATGGAATTTCGCTGTTTATTCAAAAAAAATTGGCGAAATGTTTGGCAGTATGAAATAAAGTGTGTACCTTTGCACTCGCATTTCAGAAATCACATGCTGAATGCCAACAAAAAGGATGCGCTTGTAGCTCAGTTGGTAGAGCATCTGACTCTTAATCAGAGGGTCCAGGGTTCGAACCCCTGCAGGCGTACAATAAGAGAGGTGATCGCAAGATTACCTCTCTTTTTTTGCTTTGCTCCTCATCATCTGGTAGTTTGGTCATCTGGTCGTTTAGTCATCTAGTCGTTTAGTCGTTTGGGGATGTTACTCCTTGTCACCTTGTCACCTTGCCCCTCGCTCCTTGCTTCTTGCACCTTGCACTTTACTCCTTTCTCTTCAACTTCAGCAGCTTTCCAATAGCACGATCGAGCGACTCGGTGGGTTCGATGATGTTGTAATCTTGCCAGAAAGTTGAATCAAGAAAGAAATCTACTTTATCGTAGAAGGCATCACGCTGGTCGAACGTTTCATGTCCACGAAGGGGTTTATCGACTCCATTGTCCTCACGGCTGGTGACCGCCATTTCGCAACAGGCTGTAAATGATGTGGCGAAGAATTTCTTCTTCCAGTCGCAATTGAAGCGGAATGTGGCACGAACACAACGAATATGCATCGTACCGTTTTCCGGTCGGTAGTCAATGAGCAGGGATAATTCTTTCGGTCGGAAACGCACACCGGCAGGTTTCTTTACCAACATCAGAGCCGCAGCCTTGTCACGGTCGCTCATATCAAGGTTCAATTCGATACGGCTGAATGCCAGCGTTTCCTGATCAATAAAAAGTCGGCCATAGTAGAGCGCATAAGGCATCGGTCGGCTCGGTGAGATGCTAACGACAAAATGGCGTCGGTCGTCAATCGAGGTCGGCGGCTCCATCTTCATCGTGTAGCAATCGAGTTCTTCACTATTCAGCAGGAACTCAGGGTTTTTGACCACATCGAGCTGTACTGGAACTACTGGACCTCCCAACACCTTGATGCCCAGTGTGTCGCCAGAACGGGGACTCAACAGACGGCGCCCCTTCCTGATAGCCACACGGTCGCGCTTCACGCCGTAGTTATAACTCGTCTTAAACATATCGAGCACTCCCTCGGCAACCATGATATGACGCTGTCGTTTCATGGCCGTTTCACGATAGAAGCAGCGATACAGCTCCGGTTGCTGACTATAGTTTTGAGGTATCTTCCTGATGGCTTCCTCAACAAGGGTGCGCGGATCGCCACCAGCTACGATGAGCACTTCATTCAGCTGTATCGTCGTCGGCTGTAAACGTATATGCAGTCCTTCGGCTTTCCATTTCCCGCTTTTTTCTCTGATATGCTCGGAACGATAACCGACGTGCGACACCGAAATACTGGTGAGTTGTGCGTTGCTTTTCAACAGGAAATAGCCGTCGTCATTCGTCACCACCGTCTGTCCGCCACCGCTGACACTTGCTCCTGCGATAACCTTTCCAGTGGAACTGCTCACTACCCTACCGCTCACACTTACCTGTTGCTGGGCTTGTGTGCTCAGGGGCATCAAGACAATCAACAACCATAAAACCGTCAGCTTTTTCATCGCATACTCCTTTCATTAGATGATGAGGTCTATTCTGCTTAATTCCTGTTGGTTTTCGAATAAAGTATAAAAGAGACGACTCATCAAGTCATCTCTTTTATATCGTCATTCTAAAGAATTTACTTACCGAAATAACGCTTCAGCAGTCCTGCGAAACCAGCTCCATGACGGGCTTCGTCTTTTGCCATCTCGTGTACGGTATCGTGGATAGCATCGAAACCAGCCTTCTTTGCATTCACAGCAATACGGAATTTATCCTCGCATGCACCAGCCTCAGCAGCTGCACGTTTCTCCAGGTTGGTTTTAGTATCCCAAACGCATTCGCCCAGCAGCTCAGCAAAACGGCTGGCATGGTCTGCCTCCTCGAAAGCATAGCGCTTGAAAGCCTCTGCGATTTCGGGATAGCCCTCACGGTCGGCCTGACGAGCCATTGCCAGATACATACCCACCTCACCACATTCACCGTTGAAGTGATTGCGCAGGTCGTTGATCATCTCCTCGCTGACACCTTCTGGTTTGCCGTCGCCAATCTTATGTACAGTTGCATAAGTTGTTTCGCCCTCCTCTTTCAGTTCTGAGAACTTGCTGGCAGGAGCTTTACAGATGGGGCACTTTTCTGGTGCTTCAGTTCCTTCGTGGATATATCCACATACGGCACAAATAAACTTCTTTGTCATAATGTTTGTTGTTTTAGGGTTGATAAATTAGATATTGTCTTTCGCAAATTTACGCACTTTCCCCCATTCCACCAAACAATTATAGAATTTTTAACTACAATAGTCCTGCCAAAGGCTTATAACTTCCGTTTTTACTCTCACTTTAACATATCAGAACGGCAAACCGACTGAGAAATGAAAAGTGAAGTCGCGTCCCCATTTCGGATGGAAGATAGCCCAGTGCTCATCACTTGTGTCATAAACAGGGTTGATAGCTTTCATACCGCCATCCATACGAAGAATGAAATAGTCGAAGTTCAGTCGCAGGCCGACTCCGTAGGATACAGCGATCTGCTTGTAGAAGTCCTTGAACTTAAACTGACCTCCCGGCTGGTCGGGATAGTTGCGCAGCGTCCAGATATTACCTGCATCTATGAAGATTGCGCCTTGGAATTTCCAAAACAGCTTGGCGCGATACTCAGCATTCAGGTCGAGTTTCATGTCACCCGTCTGGTTGATGAAGTCGATGTGTCCGTCTGTGCCCTTGAATTTTCCAGGTCCCAATTCCCTTACGCTCCAACCTCGTACCGAGTTGGCACCTCCGGAGAAATAACGTTTCTCGAAAGGCAGGATTGAACTGTTGCCGTAAGGATAGGCGATGCCCAATCGTGCATGCAGCGCCAGTTGGTTGGTGGCATTGAAACGGAAGAGATGGGTATAGTCAACATCAAACTTAATATACTGCGCATACGCTATATTTAATAAGGTGTACTGTCCGTCTTCATTCTGTTTGAAATGGAACATGTGGGATAGTCCGTTGAGCAGGTTACCGGCAGTCTCTATATTGGTCTTCACCGCATCAATACCATCGTTATAACTGAAGGCAAAACCTATCTTCATGATAAACAGGTCTTCATAGTTATAGCGCAGGATAGCGTTACGGTTGGTGACATCGTCCAGATAGTCTTCCTTGAATTTCTGACTGATCCAAGGCATGTTCACATAGTTCAGGTCGAGCACATCAAAACCATAAGTCGTATGCTTCACCGGTTGCGTCCAACGGTATCGCCATGAAGTAGAGAAAACACGTCTGTGGAACTCAGGACGGTTCTGAAGGTTATAACTGACTGCCAGCTGTGATGTGGCCGGCCTTTTCCGCTTGAACTCTTTCGACAAGAATGGTGCCATGAAACGCGGAAACTCCAGTCGTGCCTCAACACCATATTCCTCGTAGTTGCTATTCTCGTATCCTTCCAGTCCGGTGATGGCTTCGAAGGCTGCACGTAACTCGATGCTCAGCAACTCAGACCCACGAAAGAGGTTTCTGTTCTGATAGGTCAGCGAAGCAGCCGCACCAAGGTCGCCAGCCGTATTGGTACCCTCTGGTTGGAAAGAAATAGAATTAGGTTTGTTGGTTGACAGCTGAATATGACAATCCAGCTCGCGGTTCAAGAGTTCGCTCTCCCTCGTACTATCAACAGCATTGCTGTCGGCTAACTCTGTAAATCCGATATTGGTAAACCTGACAATACCCAGTTTACCAAAATTATTGTAGGTTTTCTGCAGGTTGGTAGAACTATAATACGAGCCTGGTTCCAAAGTCGTATTGTTGACGAGTACACTTTCCCGCAACGGCACTTCACTGGAGTCGTTTGACAAATAGTCAACCTGTCGGATGCGATAACGCGGGTGGTCGGTCTCAGGAGCATTGCTGTTTGCACGATAACGCAACAGATGCAGGGTGACATCGATATCGCGGGAACCCCGGACGCTGTCTGCTGTATATTGAATAAAATCCTTATGGAACCGATAGTAACCGCTGTCTGTCAGCAACTGGGTGATACGCTTTCGTTCGTTGTTGAGAGCCGGCACCGTAAAGGGGTCACCCGTTTGCAACCGTCGTCCTTTATCTTGGTCCAAAATCTGCTTGATTTGCGGATCGGCAATATCGTATGTCACACGGTTGATGAAGAAAGGCTCACCAGGACTCAGCCGATAGTTCACCCGTATTTTCTTTCCCTTCGTACGCGTTTTCAAATCTACGGCTGCATGCATATATCCTAAGTTCTGCATAGCCTGCTGCAAATCAGCACAGGAAAGTCGGGCTTGCAGAGTGTCAAATAAAACGGGTTCTTCACCAATGCGCTGCAGCAGACGGTTAATCCATTTCGTGCTGTCCTTGCCTGCAGCAGAATACACGCCCAATGGTATCTTGAACGCAGAAAACCATTTCGAATTGGCTTTTTGACGGATATACGGTTCCAGAGCTGCCACATCGAAACCCTTGACGTCTGACGTGATACTCACACGATCGAGTAAGTATTCGTTTTCTGGCACAAACTTCGTGGACGAGCATGCTGACAGCAATACCAGTCCCAAAGGTATGATGATGCGATATAGGTGTTTCAATGTTGTGATTTTGGTGCAAAGGTAATATTTTAATGTATATTTCTCAGAAAATAAAGAAGATTTTTTGCTTAATGGTCACTTATTTGTACCTTTGTACTCATGTTATCAAAGAATCAGGCAAAACTGATCCGTTCATTGGAACAGAAAAAGAACCGCGAACGCGAAAGACTCTTCGTAGCTGAGGGGCCTAAAGTGGTGAGCGACCTGCTTGCCGCTGGCTTTAAGGCACGCATCCTGCTCGATGACGAGGAGGAAGTTCGCAAGGTAAGTTTCCTGCAACATCCACAAGGGGTGCTGGCCGTCTTTGAAATGAAGCCGGAGCATTCAGGAACACCCGACAATCCGGAATCTCAGCTATACCCGGCGCACACATTGGCACTTGCTCTTGACGGCATTCAGGATCCTGGCAATCTGGGTACCATCATCCGCATCGCCGACTGGTTTGGCATTGAAACGATTTACTGTTCGAAAGGAACGGCTGACGTCTATAATCCAAAGGTTGTTCAAGCCACGATGGGCAGCATCGCCAGGGTGAATGTTGTCTATACGGATTTGGCAGAATTGATAGATCGTCTTCCTGAGGATACGCCCATCTACGGTACACTCCTTAATGGTGAGAATATCTATGAGCAGACTTTGAGCACTCACGGACTCATTATCATGGGCAATGAAGGAAATGGTATCTCGCCTGCAATCCGGAAAAAGATAACCCATAAACTACTGATTCCCAACTTTAACACCAACTCAAAAGGTGCCGACTCGTTAAATGTTGCCATTGCTACGGCTATCACATTAAGCGAAATAAAGGGGCACCAACCCATTGAGCAATCATACAATACTAACAATTAAAATGCTCCTCCCCTGAGAGGAGCAGGAGACAGACTTTATGAAAGTACTATTTATAGACAGAGACGGAACATTGATTGAGGAGCCGCAAGATGAACAGATTGACTCTTTTGAGAAACTGAAATTCACACGCGGTGTGTTCAAGAACTTGCGGTTCATCCGCGAACAACTCGATTTCAAATTCGTAATGGTGAGTAACCAGGATGGATTGGGAACAGACTCGTTTCCTGAAGATACGTTCTGGCCTGTTCACAACTTCATTCTTCAGACGCTGGAAGGCGAAGGCATCACTTTCGACGAGCAGCTCATCGACCGCCATTTCCCTGAAGACAATTCTCCGATGAGAAAACCTGGCACCGGCATGCTGACTGCCTATATGAATAATGAGGAATACGACCTTGCCAACAGCTACGTCATCGGCGACCGCGATACCGACCGCCAGTTGGCTGAAAACCTTGGTTGCAAGGCTCTGATTCTCGGTCAAGACGGAATGACGTGGGATAAAATTGCTGAGATACTCTTTGCTGGCGAAAGGACTGCAGAAGTGAAGCGCACAACGAAGGAAACAGATATTTATGTACATCTGAACCTCGACGGCACAGGTAAAACGGACATCTCTACTGGCTTAGGATTCTTCGACCACATGTTGGAACAGATTGGCAAACACGGTATGATGGACCTGACCATCCACACGAAAGGCGACCTGGAGGTTGACGAACACCACACCATCGAAGATACGGCACTGGCATTAGGAGAATGTATCTTGCAGGCATTGGGCGACAAACGAGGTATTGAGCGCTACGGATACACGTTGCCGATGGATGACTGTCTGTGCCAGGTAGCTCTTGACTTCGGGGGGCGTCCCTGGCTGGTTTGGGATGCAGAGTTCCATCGCGAAAAAATTGGAGAGATGCCTACGGAGATGTTCCTGCATTTCTTCAAGAGTCTGAGTGATGCAGCAAAGATGAACTTGAATATCAAGGCGGAAGGAGACAACGAACACCATAAGATAGAAGGTATCTTCAAGGCGTTGGCACGTGCGCTGCGTATGGCTGTCAAACGAGACATCTACCACTACGAACTACCATCCACAAAAGGGATGCTATAAAACCTGAGGGTGTGTCAAAATAGGCACATCCTCATTTTTTTTATCGCAAAGCCCCGACTTTCTCAAGCCAGGGCTTTGTTATGTCGTAAAAATGTTGTACCTTTACGACATCAAAATCAATGTTATGCAAA
>Ga0326511_10003350_pt1 | contig 12883 bp, 28 predicted proteins | sample 0_2496_0518_D_FD_203701 | JGI IMG/M metagenome (GOLD analysis project Ga0326511, IMG submission 203701) | Bovine rumen microbial communities from UC Davis, California, United States - 0_2496_0518 | ecosystem: Host-associated > Mammals > Digestive system > Stomach > Rumen | place: USA... | reverse complement strand
TACACGGGACCCGATTTGAGCGTACATAACGGTTTTGTAAACATGGCAGGCGTTAAACAGTCGGGTCACAGCTTTGTCCTGCTCCGTGAGGGCTACGGTGATGTGTTGTCATACCCGTATCAAAAGGACAGCCGTTTTGAGAGCAACTACGCCAACGCAAAGACGGCAGGTCTGAGCGTGGGTGCGTATCACTATATGTATGCAACAACTGTGAGCGGTGCAAGGCGTGAAGCGCAGGGTTTTATCAACAACCTCAAAGGCAAGTCGTTTGATATGCCGATTGCCCTTGACATCGAGGAACGCAGTCAGTACAACCTCCCGAACAGCACGGTCGAGAGCATTGTCAAAGCCTTCATGGACGTATGCGAGGGCGCAGGATATTACTGCCTGCTGTACAGCTATGAATCGTTCCTGACGGCGAAAATGTCGGCGGCGTTCCGCTCGAAGTATGACGTTTGGTGCGCTAACATCAGCTGTCAGCCGTCTATCGTCTATGGTATCCACCAGTACAGCTTTACGGGTACAGTCAGCGGAATTTCGGGCAGAGTTGACCTTAACCGCACAACGAGGGACTACCCGAGCATCATCAAGCAGGCAGGCAAAAACGGCTTTAAACCGTCTAAAAACGTACTTGACAGCGAGGGTTTCCGCAAGGGCGATAAGTCGCTCGGGGTGTACGTACTCAAACGCTGGCTGATGTCTAAGGGCTATAAACTCGATGACAATGATGTATACGGCGCAGGCACGGAGAAAGCCGTCAACGGCATTCTCGGGGCTTCGGGGTATGCACAGAACGGCGTTGTGGGAGAGAATTTTGCTCGTAAGTTTGTGAAGTAAAAAAAGAACGGCACTCGCTCCGTTGGGGTGAGTGCCGTTTTGCTATTTATTTATCTTTATTTTTTGCTTCTGCAATATACTCTCGAAAACTTTGAAACCAAGCTTCAAAGTTTTCGTCTTTTATGTGCATTTCAGCTGCTTTTCGAGCCTCTACGCACTCTTCTTTGTTGTCAGAAGACAACAGTAAATAGCACTTATGATTGTGATAGATATATGCCTTCCACTTGTCTTCTCGAACTATATAGCATACGCCTTTAATACCTGACGTGCGGTTGTTGCTATTAGCTTCAGCCTTTCGTATTTCGTGAGTGATGCCTTTTTTCTTTCGGCAGCCACAAGAAATCTGAAGACCGTACAATAAATTAGACCCTCTCAAAGAGACAACATTTCCACACAGATTACACTTGCATAAGTAGTAATCATGTCCATTCTTCTTGCAGTCAAACTGCAAGACTTGTAAGTTGCCGAAGCTTCGTCCTGTGATGTCTTTCATTCATTTTAACTCCTTATTATTTCGTAAGTTCTGAAAGCCATACCGACACCGAATAAACCTCGTTTTCGTCCCCCTCTTCATCCAGCTCGTATACTGTGTAGTCGTATCTGGTGTCGTTTCCGTCATCTTCATTGTAGTCAGCAATGTCATCTGCAACATAATCTTTTATGTCAGATATTAAATCATCTTTGTCATAGTCTAAAACTGTTTTGTCATCGGTGATTGTATCGTCAATGCCCATATAGGCACCTTCGATTTTCCAGCCCTGTCCGTTTTCCCATTCCGAGTAAGTAAATGCTATCCTGTACTTTGTCATAATAAACGCTCCTTTTTTAATTATGGGCTTTGCCCTGTTCCGTTTTTCTAATTAAATTATATTATATTTTTTTGTTAAAGTCAATAGCTTTTTAGCAAGTTTTAGTCAAAATTAATATTTTTGTATACTTGCACAAAACAATAAATATAAAATTATGCAACATGACAGTTTACATTATTATACATATACGACTTGATTTTTATCTTAAATTGTGGATTATACATAAAATCACCTCCAAAATATGTGCAACCATACAAAATCCTATAATTTTCGGATTTAGTATTGACAATTCTAATTTTATAGGATATAATATACTTACAGTATTGAAAAAGGTCACAAAAATCCCCTACAAAAGTAATCAAAAAAGTGTATCAATTATCTTCGCACCTTAATTATACACTTTTTTTACTAAAAAAGTCAATACCGAAAGTATTATTATTGTTGAAAGGAGTTAAAAGTATGGCATTTTCTGACAACGTAAAGAAGTATCGTGAAAAGCAGGGCTACTCGCAGGAGGAACTTGCAAAGTACCTCGGTATAGCACAGGCGCAGATCGCCAAATATGAAACCGGTGTTACCGTTCCGAACATCGTAATTGGCGTTAAACTGGCACAAAGGCTCGGCACGACCTGCGAAAAGCTGGTCGAGGGATGAGCCGTGAGCAAGCCGAAAACACCCACCTGCAAGGACTGCCTGAACTACGCAACCTGTCCCGAACGCAGCAGGCTTTACCCTTGCAGGAGTTTTAAACCGACAAGAGTAAACAAGGACAAACAGGGGCGCATATGATTAACTGAAAGGAGTTGTTGACTATGGCAAAAAGACAGGAACTGCGTGCAGTGAGCGTTATCACGATAGACGGGGAATGAAAGGAAGTTACCAAAATGCAGGAAAACAAACAGGCGTTCGTCAGTGAACTGGGCGAACTGCTGAAAAAGTACAGCCGTGAAGTGGTCAGTGAACTGGTCTATTTCGAGGACAGCGACCGCTTTGAGGCTGTGGAGATAATCTACGAGGACGGTCACAGGCGCACGGTGAACGTAACTGCGGACAGCGTGGTGGCTGTCATGAAGGATATAGCGAGGGCGATGTTATGACAGACCTGAGCTACATCATCGAAAGTGCAGACGTGCGTATCCCCAACGCCTGCCCCGAACTGCCCGACATGGAGTTTGAACCTGTAACGGCGGTGAAAACGGCTGTCTGCGAGCGTTGCGATGACGTGTATGAAATACACAGCGGAAGACCGACATCTTACTGCAAGGCGTGCAGGTATCTGATACGGCTTGAAAAGAGCAATGAAAGATACGAAAAGAAAAAGCGCATGAAGTACCGCAAGCCCGAAGTTCTGACCTGCGAACGCATCAATAGCGTGTGCCGACAGGCTCAGATCGAGGGGACAAGCTATGGGAAGATCATGAGTAAAAAGAGGTAAATATGTTTCAAAATTGCAAATTTTGTGGTAAGAAAATCAGTACTACCAGTTTTTTAAGTAAAAATGATTACAGCTGCGGCGAATGTTCTTCATATTGTATGACTAAGTGCCCGACTGCAAGTTCCACAAGTGCAAGCTGGCACAAAGATCCGTGTGTATCGTGCGAACATAACCCGTATAAGATTCAGCACGTTTGGGACGGAAGGAAGTGGAAAAAATGTTAGACATTGCAGGATTTCATAATTATCTTGTCGAGGAAGAATTGTCAAGCAACACGATTGATTCCTATATGTACGGAATCAAACTGTATGAAAAAATGTTTGGTGAGATCACCAAGCAGAATGTGATCGGCTTCAAGTCCTGGTTAAACGAGCGATTCAAGCCCAAAACAGTGAATATCCGGCTTTCGGCGATTCGCAAATATTGCGAATACAAAGAGATCGTTTTGAAGATCAAGGAGGTTAAAGAGCCAAAAAAGACACACATTGACAATATCATCTCTGACGAGCAAGTCAAAAAGCTTTGTGAAGGGCTTAGAACAGACGGGGACGAGCGCCGTTTAGTATGGGTGTTGATGCTGTCCAAGACCGGCATGAGAATTTCCGAAGCACTGAAAGTCAAGAAAAAAGACGTCCTTAGTGGCAGTGTAGCAATGCACACTAAGGCGCATATGCGTGAAATATATTTTCCAAAATCCCTGATTGATGAGATCGGTCCGTTTCTTGAAAAACTGAGTGATGATGACTATGTGATATGTACAAAGCAAGGGAAACAGACCACAAGCCGAACCGTTTCCGAATTTCTGCGAAGAAGTGCATACAAATACGGAATCCCCGTTGAAGTAATGCACCCTCACGCCTTCCGTCATTATTTTGCTATGGAGTTTATCAAGAGAAAAAATGACATAGCACTTTTAGCTGACTTGCTCGGACACGGAAGCGTGAATGTTACGCAGATCTATTTAAGGCAATCGCAGGAACAGCAAAAGGCAGTTGTTGACAGCGTTGTTAATTGGTAAAGAGGAGTGGTTAAAAATGTTAAAAATCGAGGTAAAAAATAGGTGTGTGGGTGTTACTTCAGCAGGCAGTACACACGAAATGCTAAAAGAAATGACGTGGGCAGTCGCATCGTTCCTGCACGGTATCGACCTGAGACGCCGGGACGGAGAAACAAAGGTCACGGACGAAGAAGCGATAGTCGAATTCGGACAGCACCTGATACTAAGCTCAAAGGTATTAGCCGAGGAGATGAAAAACAAATGAAAAGCGAAGTAAAAGTGGTGCTGTTTTGCATTGCTTTTCTCACGGACTATGCGCTGTGTCTTGCAAATGGGCGTATTGATATGCTCTTAATATCGCTTGCTTTTTTTATCATCATTCTGGCGGCATCGGCTAAGCTGGAAAAGGTCGAAAAGCGCCTGAAACGCTACAAGGACGATGCCGACCGCAGGGGTCGAGAAGCAATGACGGAAGAACCCGAAAGCGTTGAAGAAACGCAGGAAGCACCCGTTATCGTTATAACAAGGGGGAGGGCTTCATGAATAATGCAAAAAAAAATGAGCCTGTCCGTGTTGGCACACGGACAAGCCCGAGAAAAAGGATAAATATTGATATGGATAATTATACACTAAAAAACGAATTATGTCAAGCAGGTGCGGAGGTGGAAGATATATGAAACTGACCGAAATATCAACAGTCGGTATGTCGCACGAAGACTGGCTCATGCACCGAAAAAACGCTATCGGTGGGTCGGACGCATCAACGGTAGTCGGGCTGAATCCTTACAGTTCGTTGTATGAACTCTGGGCGGACAAGCTGGGGCGCATACCGCCGAAAGAGGAAAACGAGGCTATGCGGCTGGGTCACGATCTCGAAGAATACGTTGCAAGACGTTTCGCCGAAAAGACGGGCAAGCGTGTCCGCAGGAAAAATGCTATCATCTACAACGAGCAGTACCCTTTTGCACACGCAAACGTGGACAGGCTCGTTGTCGGCGAAGATGCAGGACTTGAATGCAAAACGACAAGCGTTCTCAATCTCTCGAAGTTTCGTGACGGCGAATATCCTGCGACTTATTACGTGCAGTGTCAGCATTACATGATGGTCACGGAAAAGCCGAAATGGTATCTTGCGGTGCTTGTTCTCGGGCGTGAATTTCTGTGGTTCGAGATCGCAAGGAACGATGAAGATATAGCCGCTCTTGCCGATGCGGAAAAGGATTTTTGGGAGTATGTCAGGACAAAGACCGAACCGCCCGTTGACAGCTCGAAGTCGTGTTCCGACACGCTCGGGGTGATCTACTCGGACAGCCGCCCCGACACTATCGACATATCGGCATACCGCACAGACCTTATCAGGCGTGAAAAGCTTACAGCGAAAATAAAAGAGCTTGAAACCGAAAGAAATGCTATCGACAACGAGATAAAAGCGTTTCTCGGTGAAGCGGACACGGGCGAAACAAACGGCTATAAGGTCACATGGAGGGCGCAGGAGCGGCGCACGTTAGACACAAAGCGCTTTGCGGCTGACAATCCCGACATTGACCTTACAAGTTACTACAAGGTAAGCACATCAAGGATTTTCAGATTCAAGGAGGAAAAATAAATGGCAAACGCAAACGAAGGAATAATCAAGAGACAGACAACCGCAGTCGCAAAGTCGGGACAGCCGAAAACGCTCAACGACTACATAAAGAGCATGGAGGGCGAGATTGCAAAGGCATTGCCAAGCGTTATAACCCCCGAACGCTTCACACGCATGACCCTCACGGCAGTCAGAACCACACCCCAGCTTGCACAGTGCGAGCCTATGAGTTTTCTTGCGGCGATGATGTCGGCGGCACAGCTGGGGCTTGAACCGAACACACCGCTCGGACAGGCGTATCTTCTGCCGTTCAAGAACAACAAAAAGGGCATCATCGAAGTGCAGTTCCAGATAGGCTACAAGGGGCTTATCGACCTTGCTTACCGCTCAGGAGAAGTCGAAGTGGTGCAGGCTCAGTGCGTGTATGAGAATGACACGTTCGAGTGCGAGTACGGGCTTGAACCGAAGCTGAGACACGTTCCTGCGGCTGACAACAGGGGCGAACTGACTAAGGTCTATGCGATGTTCCGCACCAAATCGGGCGGTTACGGGTTCGAGGTCATGAGCGTGCAGGACATCAGGGCGCACGCTCAGAAGTACAGCAAGGCTTACAAGACGGGATTCAGTCCGTGGAGTACGAATTTTGAGGAAATGGCTAAAAAGACCGTTCTCAAAAAGGTGCTGAAATATGCGCCGTTAAAGAGCGATTTTGTAAAGGCTTCCTATGCTGACGGAAGTATCAAGCATGAACTTTCGGACGATATGTTCGAGGTAAATTCGGATGCTCCCGAACTGTTTGAAGCTGAGGTCATTGACGATCAGACGGAAGAGGCGAAGGAATGATAAACAAGGTCATACTTTCGGGCAGACTTACCCATGATATTGAACTTAAGAACACACAATCGGGAACGGCAGTCACACAGTTCTCACTTGCGGTGGAACGCAGCTTTGCAAGGCAGGGAGAGGAGCGTCAGACCGACTTCATCAACTGTGTGGCGTGGGGAAAGACGGCTGAGTTTATCGGCAGATATTTCGGCAAGGGCAGGAGCATAGCAGTTATCGGAAGTCTCCGCACACGTACTTATGACGACAAGAACGGCACAAGGCATTATGTCACGGAAGTGAATGTCGATGAAGTGCAGTTCACGTTTGAGCCGAAAGCCGCACAGGAAAGCCCACAGACGGCTTACACACAGCAGGGGTATAATTACACCCCTACACCGTCTGCAAGCCCTCAGCGGAGCGCAGAGAGCCGTTTGCAGGCATATGAAGATGTTGACATAAGTTCGGAAGTTTTCAGCGATGACGGACTTCCGTTCTGAAAAGGAGATGAAAAAGCATGGCTGACAAGAGAATGTTTTCAAAAACGATCATCGACAGTGATACGTTTCTTGATATGCCTCAGACTACACAGTTGCTATACTTTCATCTGGGAATGTACGGCGACGATGAAGGCTTTGTGAACAATCCCAAAAAAATCCAGCGTTCTATTGGTTGTGCAGACGATGACTTAAAACTGCTTATCGCCAAAGGATTTGTTATTCCCTTTGACAGCGGTGTCATTGTCATAGCACACTGGTACATCAACAACACTCTTCGTAAGGACAGAACGAAGGAAAGTATGTTTGAAAACGAGCGTGATATGCTCACTATTGACAGCAACGGCGTGTATGTTTTAAACAAAAAAAACACTGACAACCAACTGCCAACCATTTGCCAACCAACTGACAGCAACATGGTTGGCAAATGTCCGCATAAGGTAAGAGAAGGTAAGGTAAGAGAAGGTAAGGTAAGAGAAGGTAAGGTAAGAGAAGACGAGTTTTCAACAAATCTTTCAACATTTTCCTGTGGATGTGTTTACCTTACGCCCGAGCAGTACAACGCACTCACGCAGAAATATCCAAAACATATCGTTGATGAATATATCAGACGAGTAAGCGATTATTGTCAAAGCAAGGGCAGGAATTATTCTGACTATGTTATGACGATTTCAAGGTGGATCGATGAAGATGTTGCAAAGGGCAAAGTTACATTGACCGAGCCGAGCCATGACGTTGACGAATGGACAAAGCTTGCAATGGCAACTGATCCGTCAATATTTCTTGACAAGAAATGAGGTAAACCAATGACATTCAAACTCACGATACCGGGCGAACCCAAAGGCAAGGGTCGCCCACGATTCACACGGCAGGGTCACACCTTCACGCCGCAGGCAACGGCAAGCTATGAAAATCTTGTCAAAGTGCTGTTTTTGCAGGCATACCCCGATACACAGCCGATACCGCAGGGAACACCCTGCACCGCACGTCTGACTGCGTATTTCGCTATTCCTAAATCGGCAGGAAAAGCAAAGTCCGCAGACATGGAAAACGGCAGTATCAGACCCACGAAAAAGCCCGACACGGACAACATTGCAAAGATAGTCCTTGATGCACTTAACGGGCTTGCTTATCACGATGATTCACAGGTGGTCGATCTGACCGTGATAAAAACTTACAGCCGTGAACCGAGAGTTGAGGTGGAGATATGCGACCCGAACAGATAAAAGCAAACCTTAACCGCCCCGTCCGTTTCACGAACCCGAAACTTTACATCGAAAATGCCGAGTATATCCTCACGGGTGCGGTGTTTCGCAAGGGCAAGGACGGTTATTTCTACCAGGCGGAGCTGACCGACCGGAAATGCAAAAACAGCGTGATGATTGTTTCGCTGGAGGAGATAGAGGAGGTGCGAAATGAGACCAATTGATTCTGATGTGTTATTAAAAAAACTTTCAACAGAGTGCGAATATTCCGATGACTGCAAAAAAACTGAACCGTGTATAACGTGTATTATCAACGGCTGTCCTACAATTGACGTTGAACCGATTAAGCATGGGCAGTGGAGAGTAGCAAAAAGCAGTGAAGGACTGCCGACCAATCGCTTTGTATGCTCTAAATGTGAAGGGCTGGTACAGGTATCGGTATATTGTTATCACTGTATATTTAAATACTGCCCCAATTGCGGCGCACGTATGGATTTGAAGGACGGTGATACAAATGGCTGATGAACTTATAAGGCTTGATACAACAATTATTGGTATAGATAATTTGATAAATAAAGCCTCGACAGCCGAAGAAGCCAAAGTGCTATTTACAGCGAAAGACGTTATATACAGTCAGCAGAGGTATTTCACAGACGCACAGCCTGTTATACACGCACATTGGATACGTGGAGAAGAAAAAGGTTTTAGAACCTACAATTCTCTTTGGTACTGCTCGAATTGTGGAGGGCAGATAAGGTATGATACAAGAATGCGACAATACCAAAAAATAAAACGTCCTGTGTGGGAAGTAAACGCATTTTGCAGAAAATGCGGTGCAAGAATGGACGGTGAAAACACATGAACATAACCAAGAACCCCCGTCTTATGCAGCGGAGATTGGAAAAAATGTGGGGGCGCTGCAAGGCTCTGAACGTTGAAAGCTTAGCGACACTCGTTATCACACTGAACAAGTTGTACCCGAAACAGTTCTACAGTAAAGCTGTCAGAGGATTTTTCGACAACTACGCAGACACGGTTGCAATGTTCAACGCTTACACCGACAACGAAGTAAAAACTCGCAGGATAGACGAATATCTTGCTGAGTGTCCGTATATCAACGATGCGCTCATTCTGCGGCTCGTGCAGTACTTCATGCGCCGTACAGTTACCACGATCGACAAGTGCATATATAACGAGCCTGATCTCGTGGCTTTGCTGGGCGAAAATCTTACGTTTATGCTTATCCAGCTGCATTATGATTACGGTTTCGGCGAAGACCGCATATTGCGGACAGTCGATGCGGTATGCTCGGGAAATATCTCCGATCCCGTAAAGACACTTGACGAGTTGTTCGACATTACTCTCGAAGAGGACGAGCAGCAGCTTCGTGACGAGGTAAAGCACATGGAGCAGGCACGCCGTGACCACAAGCGAGGGGTAAGAGTGACAGCCCGTGAGCAGACGGACGCAGGCTATGCACTGGAAGCGCTTAAAAAGTATCAGGACGAATTAAACACACGCTAAGGCTACTAGCAAGCCCTGTAAGGCGTTTGACGGCGTTCAGGCGTTAAGTTATACCCCTAAGCTGTCAAACGCCAAATAGGGGCAATTTCAAACGATTTCGGAAAGGAATGATTTAAATGAAACTAATTAGAACGGTTGACGGGCAATTTGTAAATGTCGCTATGCTCGAAAATTTTATGCTTGTGAGCGCTAATAGAGGCTCTATAAATGCTCCGATTTATGAAGTTGTTGGATATGCTCCGAGTTATTGCACCGATATTCCCGACAGATATGTTTTTGCAATAGATAGCAAAGAGAACGCAGAAAAACGCTTAGAAGCTATTATTGAATGGCTTACAAATTCAGCAGATGATGTGTTTAATGCTATGCTATTATGGGAGAGTGATTACGAATGACTATTGACGAGATAAAGAAACAGCTCCGTGAACTGCTGGACGACCGCAGGAGTTTCCTCACGGGCGACAAAGACCATGACGAGATATATATCAAAGACATCAAAGCACTTGAAATTGTGCTTAATGGTCTTGATTATCACAAGTCGCTGAGAAGGAGTTTCGAGAACCTTGTTCAGCAGCTTGCGAACGAACAGCAGGCGACAGTGACAGAGTGTTGTCCGCATTGCGACACTGAGGTATCTGTGAAGTGGCTTCCCTCGGAGGACGGTCACAGCATGTATTGCCCTAAATGTGGTAAGCGTATCATGCTTTGCTCCGAATGCCCTGCAACAGACGATGAATTTACGTGCGATTGGACGGAAGATAAAACGCCCTGCTGTGCGTGGGATTACATAGAGGGCAAGGAAAATGGCTGAACTAAAATTCGATATGCAGCGCCTTGCCGCTGACGTGATGAAAAAGGTACTGGATGAAACCGAGTATAAAGGCAGAACGCTTCGTGACTGGATAGACGGCATTGCAAGCGGCGAGTATGTGCAGGCGAAGTCGGGCAGGTGGGAGCTTGTCTTTTTGTGGGACGTAAGCGGAAATTTCCCACGCTGCACACACTGTAACTCGTATTTTGCAAGCATCTCACAGTTTGGACGTGTATTCGAGTATTGCCCAAACTGCGGCGTTAAAACCAGATTACCGAAAGAGGAGGATATTAACGATGACTGACATTGAAACCGCCTATAGTCAGATATGGCGCAAGTACGACAGCGCCAACGTCGTGGAAATACACTATAAAGCAAGGAGCGAAGAAAATGAATAAATATCCATATATTCCAAGGGAATACTATCCCGCAGTAATGTTTGCCTGCAAAATGGTGAGAGAGTCGGGCTACAAAAACAAGGCGATCAGAACAGCCGCACGGTACTACGGTGTAGACGAAGATGAAGTGAGAAAGCACTTTGAAGCGAGAACCGCCGCAGGGGCAAGAGGAAAAGGCAACACGGGCAAAAAATATAAGTATTTCGTCGTCGGCACGTACTACGGTAGTGACGCAGAGGGAATGGACACCCTGTCACGCATCGAGGTAGTCAAAGGCATATCAAAAAATACGGTTGAGAACCGCTTTGCAGAGAGTGATCTGGATTTCGACCGAAGCAATGACTATGGCGGTTCGTATGCGCCTTACAGATTTCACACGGTTATAGGCGAATATGAAACAAAAGAAGAGGCTGAAAAAGCAGCTAAAGCCCACAAAGGAGGATAACGATGATAATACATGATGAAGCCTGCAAGAAAATACTCGAGCACTACGGCGTACAGCACCAGAAGATAAAGCTTATCGAGGAGATGGGCGAGCTTATCCAGGCGATAGCCAAGTCCCCTGAAAGCATGATAACCGATGATACTGTAGCGGAGATCGCAGACGTGCAGATAGTGCTCGAGCAGCTCTGCGGCGCTCTGTCGTTGACGCAAAAGAACTACCTTGACGACATGAAGGCGTACAAGATACGCCGCCAACTTATCAGAATGGAAGGTGACTAACATGGAAGATATCAGAGCAAAGATACTTGAGCTTATCGAAGGCTTCTCAGCCCCGAAGCAGCTCATGTGGAAGGGTCCCGAACGTGACGGCGAGACTTACTCCTCCGGCTACGAGGACGGCTATAAGGCAGGCTATGACGATGCGGCGGCGGAGATACTTCGGGCGGTGGACGAAATGGAGGTGTGAAACATGAGGAAAGCAGAAAAGCAAAGAGACCTGAAAACAGATTTGAGAAACTACCGTAAGAACATTGCAAGGCTTGAAAAAGTAAATGCAAAGCTCGAATCATTGAGTGAAACGGTAGCTGTCCAGTCCTCGGCAACGGAAAACTGGCGAAAGCAGGTGCGCCGTGTGTACGGACTTCCGCCGACTGACGAAGTGCGCCGCCTGAAAGCCGAGCGGAAAGAGCTGTGGAGTGCCACGGCAATGGTTGAGTACTGGGTAGCAGGCATTCCCGAAGAGCGCACTCGGGAGATATTCCGCAGGCACTTTTTTCAGGGCAAAACATACGCTGTTTTAGCCGCAGATTACGGCGTTCAGCCCGAATCAATCCGAAAGATAGTGCAACGCAAAATAAAATCCCCTTGACAATGTCACAAAAATGTTGTATAATTTTTACAATAGCAACGTTTGACGCATCGTCCGAAAGAGGGGGGGCAGTGCGTTTTTGCTATACCCGAGAAAAAAGACCCACCCCCCCTTGAAAAAGTAGGAGGAAATGAAACAAAATGGCAAACGACAGGTACGGCGCAGAACGTGCCCAGTATGAGAGCAACCGCAAGCGCATTATTGCAACGAGCGGTGTGTGCGGCATCTGCGGGAACCCAGTTGACAAATCCCTCAAATTTCCGCATCCGATGAGTGCAACTGTCGACCACATAATTCCAGTTGACAAGGGTGGCTCTCTAAGTAGCATGGATAATTTACAGCTTGCGCACTTTGCTTGCAACAGACAAAAATCAGATAAACTTTTTGACCGTAAATTTTTTGACGATGCACCCCGTCTGGTGTCCAACCGTCTGCTTCCGCAGACATTCGACTGGCATACCAAATAGACCGTTTTAAAAATTATCAATTCATAAAATTTTAAACTAATTTAGCAGGCGTTAGCCTTCGGGAAAGCAGGGATTTTTCAAAAATCCCCACGCCACCCTCGAAAACATCGAAAAAACGGCGATTTTACGTGATTTTTTTTGGAGATATGGGGGTACCCACCCCCTCCTGACTTGCCTGAGAGGA